>Ga0123355_10003417_pt1 | contig 22743 bp, 17 predicted proteins | sample TergutEmb28metaG_3_FD_89872 | JGI IMG/M metagenome (GOLD analysis project Ga0123355, IMG submission 89872) | Embiratermes neotenicus P1 segment gut microbial communities from Petit-Saut dam, French Guiana - Emb289 P1 | ecosystem: Host-associated > Arthropoda: Insects > Digestive system > Gut ... | reverse complement strand
TTGTTTGATAACATCAAGGCTTGCTGAAATTGATTGATTATCAATCGACCTGTCTTCAAGTGCATATATCAGCGCCGCTAGTCTCCTAACTCCAGCACTATGCCATTTAAATTCCTTCCTGATGGTCTCTGAATTATCGGTGAATAAATTTAGTCGGTTAATAATTGATTGGTTCATTTAAAATCTCCTCCTTAGTATTTTTTGTAAAAATCAAAACATAAATTACTTCCATTTCATTTGACAATTGGTTTTCTTGCAATTCTTTGTTTGTTAATGATATTGGAAACGCAATCCATTGTGGCATTTTTACATTATGTGAGTTATTATATCATATTATGGCGACTTTCGCTTTACTTTTGTTTTAACAACCGAAAAACTACGATAACGGGTGTACGAGGTGCTATTTATACAAAAAAAACGACCTTTTACACACAATGCAATCAATCTTATTGATATCTATGCTATAATAGATGAAGGAGTTGGTATCATGACGCTCGCATTATTTATAATCGCCCTAGCATTTAGCGTATTTCTCAATCTAATCATAGAGAATTTGCCGTATTTGAAAGAAAGAAACAAGAAAAAACTGATTCTTAAAGTGGCACTCATGCTTATTGTTCCCTTTTTAATAGGGATTATTTTAGGTTTGAATGATGTTGAAGCCCCACTTAATATCACCTTTTTTGTTGTTTTAGTTTGGGCAACTATTCTAGAAGCCATTTTTCACAAAAGTATCAAAGTGGCGCTTATTTCACTCATGTATATCATCTTATGGTATCTGAGCATCGGTGCAGTTAGTATTTTGTTTTTAACACTTATCAGTCGAGAAGATTTGTATACAGAATATAATTGGGGTCTTTTTGTTATAGGAATTACAGGCGTTACTTTTCCAATATCTCTAGTTATCAGAAAATTACTAAAAAATCGCGGACTTATGAATGTATTCCATCATAAGATTATGAATGTGTTGGCTATTATTATCGCAATATCATTAACTTTTGTTTATTTTACCAATGATGCTGATGTGATTTTGTTAGGTTTTTTTCGAGTGAATGCGACACCCAGCAATTTAAATGAGTTAGCTTACGTGCTGCTTTTTATTTCTATTGGCGTTACAGTTGCTGTTATTATGCGCTATATGTTTAAGGAATCTGCCCTGCAGACCGAAAAGCTAATCAATACTGCATTCACATTATATGTTCGGGATTTAGAAACAGCGTATACGGGGTTACGCACGATTAAGCATGATCATGTTAATATTATGTCAACAATGAAGATATATCTAGAAAGTGGAGATATCAATGGACTTAAAAAATATTATGATGAAGAGCTCAAACCACTCAATCAATCTTTGCTGTATCAGGATAAGCTGATGATAAGTTTGCAACAAATAGCCATCAAAGAGATTAAAAGTATTCTAGCTTACAAAGGGTCGAAGGCATGTGAACAAAATGTTGAGGTATACATAGAAGCTAATGATTTTGTAGATCAAATAGGTGCATCCACGGCGGTTGTTTGTCAAATATTAGGGATATTATTAGATAATGGAATAGAAGGTGCTTTAGAAACTGATGATCCAAAGCTTTGGGTTGCTGTTATTAAAAATGCGGAATCAACCGTTTTTATTGTTAAAAATACATGGAATCAGCAAGTGATGGAGACGCATAAGTTTTTTGAGTTAGGTTTTTCTACTAAAGGTAGCGGTCGTGGTACAGGTCTTGATATTGTTAATCGGTATATGACGAAGGTTAAAAATTTACATCTTGAAACTGAAGTAACAGCTGCTTATTTTATACAAACGTTAACGGTAAAGGATGAAGTGAAATGTTAGATATTTATGTTTGCGAGGATAATAGGAGTCAATTGGAATTAGTTTCTACTTATATTGCGGATTACTGTATCATCAGGAATGAAGATGCGAGATTAGCTTTATCAACTCCTGTACCTGATGAAATTTTGGCGCATTATCAAACATCACAAAATCCAGCTTTGTTTTTTCTGGATATTAATTTGAATGCTCAGATGAATGGGATTGGGCTGGCTAGCGAAATTCGCAAGCTTAAAAAAAAGGCAACCATTGTGTTTTTGACAGTTCATCCTGAAATGGTTTTTTTGACGTTTCAATATAAGGTCGAGGCATTAGATTTTATTGTTAAAGGGACATCTGAGGACATTAAAGAGAGAGTACGATCTTGTATTGAAGCGACAATAGCAGCTAATGTGGTTAGCGATAAAGCTAAAATATTACAAATTAAGGTTTATGACAAAATTATTTTCTTGAATATGGATGAGATTGTTAGCATTGAAACGACAACTATGCGCAACAAGCTGCGACTTTATACTATGGAGCGACGCTTGGAGTTTAATGGGTCGCTTAAGACGATGGAGGTGCAACTCGATGAACGATTTGTGCGATGTCATAAGAGTTGTATTGTTAATAGAGAGAAGATTGCAAGTATTGACAAGAAGAACAATACTGTTACGATGGTTAATAATAATGTTTGCCTTGTGTCAAGAAATGGGAAGAAATTGTTGTGAGAATAGTTTTTCTAGGGCTTAGTTCGTTGTGATTTTTTTCCTATAAATGGAGCAGTTATTTTCATAATAGCAACTGATTTTCATAATTAATTCTATATCTTTGTAAAAAATCCATTAAATACAATAGAAAAAAATCCCAAAATCTGATAGAATATTACTTATTCCGTGCTTACGACAAGAAAAGCGAATATTCAACAAAAAATGCAAGGAAGCAAACGGAAGCTAATTGTTTAAATATGGTGCAGTAAAGGAGCCAATTTTATGAGCCAAAATGTTGATATTAAATTAGACCATTGGAAAAGGAATTTACTGGATTTAGGGCAACGTAACCGTTTGATAAATTGTCCATTACCAAGAGAAAATGGGCAACGAGCAGCGCGACACACATTGTTGATTAAAGCTCCAAGCTTATCGGAACTTTGGCAGATATTAGTCGAGGCTAATAGTCAGTTGATTTTTCCTACACCACTAATTGAGAATAATGCTGAAGATGAGTTTAAAGAAACGAAAATTGAGCTTTCTGATTCTGCTGTACTGACTAATCAATCGGAAACGGACATGTATCAAACATTACATGCTTTGAGAAATAGATCGCGTGAATTTAATTTGGAAAAAGGTATAAATGTATTGCATTTGGCTTTTGGCTTTCTGAACTGGGAAAATAATGGTGCTAACGGACTAGAGGTACGATCGCCTCTGTTATTGCTAGCTGTTCAATTATCGCAAGAAGATGTATCAGCCCCATTTGTTTTATCTAGAACTGACGAGGAAATTGTAACTAATCGTTTTTTGGAAGAAAAGTTGCGTGGAGATTTTGGTATTGAACTACCATCTTTTAATGAGGAAATGACCTTAGAAGAATATTTAACTTCTGTTCGTGAAGTAATTGGATTGGAGTGGACGATTTCAGATGATGTTGCTCAGTTGTCATTGTTTTCAGTCGTGGAAATCAATATGTATCATGATTTAGAACGAAATGCTGATAAAATACGAAATCATCCAGTAATAAAGGTTATATCAGGCGAACATATTGATGATGATTCAGTAAATATGTCTGATATGAGTATCGGTAACTATAATCATGATCTTACAGAACCTGCGGAAGAATTTTGCGTTGTTGATGCAGATTCAAGCCAGCAAGATGCTATAAGGTCTGCGAAAGCTGGGAAAAGCTTTATTTTACAAGGGGCACCCGGAACAGGTAAAAGTCAAACTATTACAAATATTATTGCTGAGTTAATTGCTACTGGAAAAAAAGTACTGTTTGTATCGGAAAAAATGGCGGCTCTTGAGGTCGTAAATAGTCGTCTTAAATCAGTTGGACTTCACCCATTTTGTTTAATTCTACATGGTCATGTGGTTAAAAGGAGAGATATTCTTAACCAGCTTAATGAAACTATTAATTTAGCACGAAACCAGGTTACGGTGCGGCAAGAAGCATTTGACAGTTTACGCAAATTAAAAGAAGTTCGTCGTAGTTTGAACCAATACAGTGAGGAGTTGCATACATCGATTGCTCCATTAGGACTAACCATCCATCAAATTCAAGGTAATATTGCAAAATATGCCAAGTATCCAGATATTGATTATATTCAAAATGATGCAGATCAATTTACCAGTGAGTTATTAGGTAGATGTAGAGATGCGCTTGAGGAATTAGTGCACATTGTTAAAGAAGATGGTCATCAAATAGATAACCCCTGGCAAGGCTATGCCGCAAATCAACATATTACACAGGAGTTTGTTCAACGTTTTGCTGTTGATGCAGATTCACTATTTTCTTTAGTTAATGAGGGTTATACACTGTTCACGCAAGCGAGTAATATATTGTATACTGTCAATGATTGGTCGTATTTGGGGGTGGAAGATATTGAAGAAATATATCGTGTATCATTGAACTCTCATCATATTCCGATTTCTTTGCTTTCACTTGAACTTGATGAGATTCTCTGGATGCTTGATAATTGTATTCAAATACAAGAACTCACACATAAAAAAGAGTCATTAAAATCAATTTTAAACGAAACTAAGCAAAAATTAGATGGAACAAAAAACGAGTATAATATTTTAATATCAAAGCAGAACCAGACAATAAATGAATTACTTTCAGAAGTTATTGATGAAAGGTATGATAGTAAGTTGTTATCATCGTTAACTGCACTAATTGATATGGCTACTAATAATCTAAAAGAAAGCTTTGATATTGCAAATGATAAATTCGAAGCAACGGTGGCAAAGTATAAATTTGATGACAGTAAGTTACAACAGGAAATTAGCGATTTAGAAGAAGATTATGACGAAACCGTCCTATCTATTAATGCATTAGAATTGAGGAGCTTGTATCGAACTGAATATCGCTCTAAGCTTAAACGGGCGAGTTCAGGGTTTAAACAATCTCAAAATAAGCTAATAGCTCATAGAAAAACTGCTGAAAAGTTATCCTATGAAACGGCACTTATTGATTTAGAAAAAATTCTCAGCATCCAAAGAATGCTAGAAGATTCACAGCATGTAGAAATTGCAAAAGTTGAATTTGAAGTCCATAAGAATGCTTATTATGATTATCAGCAAAAGGCTTTTGATTTACAAAAAACCATCCTTAAAGCTCAAAACCAAGAGCTACTGTTGAAAGAGGTCACCGAAGACTACCAGAAGGTTTTCGATGAATATGAGCAAAATGAGCGTCAATTGTTAGAATTTGATTTTGATTTTGATATGATATTGCTTGAGTTAAATAAAAAATTGAAAACCATGTTTGATAAAAATACAGAATTTAATAGCTTGAAAGTAAAAATTGAATGGGCTAGTGAGTTCCAAAGGATTGCAAGTAAATTTCAATTGGGTGAAAAATATATATCATTAATTTGTGCTACTAAGCATGAAATCTGCAATAGGCTTAAAGATAACATACATGCTCTAAGAGAATGGAAAAACAAGATAAACATTGATTTTGAGAAATATACTAATTTATTTGATGAAAGCCATAAAACGAAGCTTTACAATTTACCATTACGATCATTCAATGAATTATTAGCCAAGCGTAAAGAGACAATTTTCAATCTAGAGTATTTGATCGATTATCGTAATGCAGAGCGTAGAATAGCTGAACTGGGAATAGCTGATTATCTGGCAAAAGCAAAAGAAATGAATATGCGGGCAGATGAAATCATTCCTGTCTTTGAGAAATGTTTTTATCGGTCATTATTAGATTCAACACTTCCAAAATTCAATGTTATAAGAGAGTTTAGAAGGCATAGGCAGGATGAACGGATAGAGTTGTTTAAAACGCTTGATAAATCACATTTGAATATTTCCAAAGAAATGTTACAAGCTAAACTCATTGAACGATTACCAAATACGCTTTATAACGATGTCGAAACTGCGTTGCTTCGACGTGAAATGTCAAAACAACGTAATCTGTTGCCGACGAGGTTACTTATTGCTAACTTGCCAAACATATTACCAGTAGTAAAGCCGTGTATGATGATGTCGCCACTGGCTGTTAGCACATTATTAGGAAGCAGTGACTATGAATTTGATACTGTTATTTTTGATGAAGCTTCGCAAATGTCGACTGAGACTGCTATAGGTGCAATATTTAGAGCGAAGCAGGTTATTATTGCTGGTGATAGTAAACAACTACCGCCTATGAATTTTTTGAGTTCGTTATCTGGTGAATATGCTGAGAATGAAGATGAATCAAGGGACGACTCAAAGGCGTATGAATCTTTGCTTGATGAAGCGGGGCTATTGCCGACACTGACACTTAGATGGCATTATCGTAGTCGCCATGAATATTTAATGGCATTTTCTAATATGGAAATTTATGGCAATAAGCTAATAACATTTCCGCCACCTTCTGAAAAAAATGAGGGGATAGGTGTTGAATATGTTCATGTTCCTAATGGGGTATATGATCGTGTGGGTAGAAATGGTAATTTGATTGAAGCAAAAAAAGTTGCTGATATGGTATTTGAACACTTCAAGAAATATGGTGATAAAAAAAGTTTAGGCGTTATTGCGTTTGATGAAGTTCAACAAATGGCTATTCAAGATGCTTTATTGCAAAAAAGGTTGATTATGCCCATGTATGAACGGTTTTTTAAGGAGGATTTAGAGGAATATTTCTTTACCAAGAGACTTGAAACTGTCCAGGGAGATGAACGAGATACTATTATCTGTAGTATTGGGTTTGCACCTGATAATGCTGGGAAATTTCTAATGGATTTTGGTTTATTGAGTCGTGCAGGTGGCGACAGAGGGTTGAATGTAGCAATTACTCGCGCTAGATATCATTTGCAATTAGTTGGTTCAGTTATGCCGATGGATATTGCTGCGGAAAGAATCAATGCTATCGGATCTAAGCTTTTAAAACAATATATTGATTTTGCAAGTAATGGTATGAATGTGATACTTGCTGAAACAACAGAGGATAAGCACCACTATTTTGATTCTCCATTTGAAGCATCGGTACTTGAGTTCCTTGTTAGCAATGGATATAGTGTGAGGACACAGGTTGGTTGTTCAGGATATCGTGTTGATATGGCTGTGGAATACCCAAAAGAATGCAAATATTCCGGCGAATTTTATGTTATTGGTATTGAATGTGATGGTTATATGTATCATTCAACACGAACAGCTAGAGAACGTGATAGGCTGCGCCAAGATATTCTTGAAAGTATGGGTTGGACTATCCACCGGATTTGGTCGACTGATTGGATAAAAGATCCCCATTCTGAGGGGAAGCGACTGATTGAAGCTGTTGAGAAAGCAGTTAAGAAATGTGAAGAGAGTAGAGAGTCTATTAGGATAGCAGCTACTGATGTGGAGGAGTCTGAACTTTTAGAAGTGGCTGAACAAACTGTGGAAGAAAGTGTTCAAGTGGAAGCACCAGTTGATTTATTGAAATCAGAATTCTATGGCGAGCAGATTGATGATATTCCACTTGGAGATATTGTAAAGATGATGCGTCATGTTCTTGCGATAAATGATGGCTTGATTAAATCAGAATTGTTTAAGGAAATCGCGCTATATGGTTATGGCTGGAAGCGTCAAGGAGCTCGAATCAAAGCCGTATTTGAGCGAGTTTATAAAAAGTTATTGCGTGATAATATCATAGAAGAGATTGATGGAGAAATAATACTGAAAGAAAAGGCTTAGGAATCATTGAGTAGTTATTAAGTAAGTTTGGAGGGATGGCACGATGCGGCGCATTATTAATTTTGTAAATCATTTTGGTATTATAGAATTATTTTCCGTTTTCTTCATATTGATAAATGTCTTGACATTCTTGCTTTATGTGATAGATAAGCGCAAGGCTGTTAAAAATAAATGGCGGATAAGCGAAGAAATTTTAATTTTTTTCACATTAGCATGCGGTGGAATAGGGGCTCTTTTAGGGATGCTTTTTTTAAGGCATAAAACGAAAAAGTTGAAATTTAAAATTGCAGCAGTGCTAGGTCTTATCAGTGCGTTCATCCCTATTATACATATTGCGCATAGCTTTACTTTAGATAGGATTGTCCGCTATGTGGAAGTTGATTTCTATTCTGAGGTTTGGCCGGCTGAGTTAGATGGGTATCGCATTGCTTTTATGACGGATATGCATTTGATAACTGATGAAGATATGGCAGCAGTAGTCACAGAGCTAAATGAACGAAACATCGATCTACTATTGCTCGGTGGAGATTTTGCAGACTATTCAAGGACTGCACCTCATTATCAAGGAACGGTAAGAGAAATCTCACGAACGCATACAACAGATGGTATTTTTGGTGTAGAAGGAAATCATGATAATTATATAAGTCTTTTTGAAGCAAAAGAGCGATATGGAATAATGCCTCTTGATAATAGTGGCATGCGTATAAGACAAGGTTTTTATCTGGCAGGTGTTCAAGATATGTGGAATAGAAATCCCAATATAGAAGAAGCTGTGGCAGGCGCAAATGTAGATGATTTTGTTCTGCTTGTCTCGCATAATCCGGATGTTTCAATGATGCAATCTACGAATGGAATTGATTTAATTCTTTCAGGGCATACCCATGATGGACAGATTACATTTTTTGGGTTTCCGTTTTACTTACTTCGTGGCAGTATATCGGATTACGGAACACGGTTTGCTTATGGATTTGCTTATTCAGCAGATGATGTTCCTGTATTTACAAGTCGTGGTGTAGGGGTTTATTATCGATGGCCGAGAATATTTTCCAGACCTGAAGTTGTGATTTTTACGATGTATAATGAGTGATTAAAGATTGTATATAAGCTGGTAGGATAAGCATCATTTAAGAAGGGTGTGTTTATTTAGGTCAAAGTATGATATGATTGTGAAAAAAAGAAAAGTTTGAAAGAGGAATGTTGTATGAAAAGGAGTCAACCGAAACTTTTGTTATTTATGATTATGTTGTTTTGGTTTACGCAATATCTGCATGTGCCATTTCAAGCGGTTTATTTAAATATGTTGAATGTGTCAAGTCAGTTGATTGGAATTATTATTGGGGGATATGGGATTGCTCAGTTTGCATTACGAATTCCAGTGGGGATTGGAGCTGATCGTAATGGGAATCATAAGCTATTCATTGTGATTGGGATGTTAATGGCAAGTTCAGGTGCAGTGTTTCGAGTTGTGATGCCAAATGGAACTGGTTTTTTAATTGCTAATCTTTTATCGGGAACAGCGAGTGCGATGTGGATTTCATTTATGGTTTTGTATACGAATTTTTTCGCGAAAGATGAGCAAAGAAAAGCCACGAGCCAGACGATCTTGGCAAATACGGCTGGAATAATGCTCGCTTTTATTTCAAGTACTGCGCTTTATCATGTGCTAGGAATGGTTTACCTTAATATATTTGCGATTACTACTGGTGTTATGGGGCTTTGCTTTGCTTTGACTTTGGAAAAGCCTACGACCAAATTTGAGGTATTATCAGTTGGTACACTGCTTATGGTATTGAAAAATAAGAAGTTGGTGCTATTTAGTAGCCTAGCCTTGATTAAGCAAGGGGTACATTTGGCAACTGTTATGTCGTTTACGAGTCAAGTTATCCGTGATTTAGGAGCTTCCAATATTTGGGTAGGGGTAGGTACGATTGTTTTTATGGGATCCTCGGTTATTTTTGCTAGGATTGCGTCTATGGAAAGTTTTATTCGTCGCTTTTCTAGAAAATTATTAATTCCGGTTATTTTTGGGTTGCTGGGCATTTACTGTGTTCTAACCCCTATCAGCATAGAGATTTGGCAAATTTTTGTTTTGCAAGTTTTGCCAGGTATTGGAAGCGGTATTTTGTTTGCCCTTTTGACAGCTGAAGCGATGAGTGAAATCCCGCGTGAGAAGAAGTCGACAGCTATGGGGTGCTATCAAGCGATTTATGCGATTGGCATGACATTATTTCCAGCGATTAGTGGTGTTTTTGCGCAAAACTGGTCGTTGCAGTATGCCTTTTATTTTTTAGGTGTTATGTGTCTTATCGCTATGCTTGCTTCTATCTTTTACTATAGGTATTCTAGAGATGCTGAAATGGAAGTGAAAACTTTGGCGGAATAGATAATAAATTTAAAGATTTGATTTTGAATTAGATCATGTGGCGGTATTTAGTATAACATTTGAATTCTAGGAGTTGACTGATATGGAATTAATGGAAATTTCATATTTATATATCAAAATGTTAGTTTTGAAATTGATATTGGTAGTCGCCGCTCAACGGTAAGTGCCAGAAGATCACAAAATTAATATTTCAATAGCTAATGAAATTCTACCTCATATGTGGTATACCCCAAGTTTGGCACTTGCAGAAAAATAAAATTAATGAAAATGAAAAGTCTCGTAAGTTACGGGGCTTTTTCTGTTACGAGTCTTTTTCTGTTGTAATCAATTACAATTTGTGGTATAATCCTGATTTCATCAGTTGAAGAAAGAAGAAAAGCTCTTAAAGGCTGTGATAACAGTGTCTTCAAGAGCTTTAGTCATTGTTTTTGTATAATGTACCCTATAGGTTAGACAGTATCGGTTTTCAAAACCCCTTAGTATAGACAGCTGTATTATTAAAATCCTTGTATGTGGACACATGTATTTTTAATACCCTTGAGTTGGGACATATGTATTTTACTCCTCACAATTGAGCGTTCCTTGCACTTCGCCATTTTCTCCAACTGTCATTTGAAGGTTGGCAACACTTGGATCTACTTTTATTCCATCTATGTAGACGCTTAATCCTTTATCTTCGCCTGTTTCATTGACAATGACTTCTATAAGAGACCCTTGCTCTGTTCCAAATCCAAATCCACTAACACCTTCACCGTCTGACATGAATGAAAAGTTGCACACACCTGCTTCTGCTTCTGAAAAATACGTTACTGTTGATTCATCCCATTGTGGAGGAGATGCTGAGGATTCTTCTCCTGTTGAAATGATAATAAATTCTCCAGGATTTATCCCCTCTATAACCATAGCTCCTAACTCACTTATATCATCAATCTGACGGTTGTTATAAAGCCAAACCCAATTTCCATTTGAATCTTCGTCTAGAAAGAGGTCTCTTGACGAAACAAAAGGTCTAGTATCAGGGAATCCATGGAAAGCAAAATGGTATAAGCTGAAATTAATATTATTGTATTGTCCCCCAGGACCAGGAGTCATTAAACTCGGACGGTTAAAGAAATTATTCCCGTTTTCACTTCCAAGAACAAAATATCGTGCACCGTCACGTAAAGCATCAAGTGGCTCCAAAACCCAGTCCCCGGCACGACTCCCCTCTTCACTATCATATTGCATATACCAATTAGGATATCGTTCAAGCTCTTGCTCTAGCCATGTGCTATAAGTTTCATAATTTTTTTCAGTTACGACAACAGCAAGTAGGCCTTCTACTTCAATTATATGACCAAATTCTCCTGTTCTTTCAGCATTCATAACTGCTTCTACATCAATATCTTCAAGATTAACTACAGGTGTAGTTGGTTCATTCCCTGTTGCGAAAACCATCATCGCACTACCAACTAACAAAACAGCAACTATTGAAGCAATCTTCGACTTCTTTTTCATCATCATCACCTTTATCCTTTCTTCTATCCCATTTTGACTAAAATAAGAATGTATGAGTGTCGGTCTCATTTGATGTTCTGCCATCACAATTAATGTCAATGCATAATTTGAAATTTCCGCTTCATCGAGCCCAGTTAGTACCGCCTCATCACATGACAACTCAATGTCACGATTAGCTAAGATATACATAAGCCAAACAAATGGGTTAAACCAATGTAGGCACAAGGAGAGAGTAAGCATCCCTTTGAACAGACAATCAAAACGTCTAATATGCATATACTCATGAGCTAAAATATATCTAAGCTGTGTTTCGTTCAATTTGTTTATCCCTTTAGGTAGTAAAATTACTGGTTTTAGAACCCCGTATGTAAGTGGGGATGTAATTTTATCTGAAACTTTGATGCTTATGTTTCGTTTAAGAGGATGTTGCCCTAGCCATTGGATTATAAAAGGATTCTCAATAGGAAAAGCATCACTTATTTCTTTTTTAAACCTCTGGTTGGTAACAATCAAATACAAACCAAGCAAACCTGCACCAGCTAACCATAAATGTCTGATTTGAAAAGAGAATCCATGATAAGTAATTGAGTCTAACTCAATATCAATGACATCTTGCATTACTATTTCTTGTTGGATATCCCTTTCAATGCTAGCTGGAATAGGCTCAACTGGAAGGGCAGGAGCTCCTACTGATTCTTGGAAGAAAACACGATCCAAACGAAATCCCATTTGGAAATGAACTGGTAATAGTAAACGAATACAAATCAATAGCCATACAAATAATAATGTAAACTTTGAGATGATCTGCACCCCAAGTTTGCGCACAATAATTGCAATCAGTATCATAATGCTAGCAATAAAGCTAAAATGTACAAGTTGCATACTTAATATATCCATCATTTTTCTACCTCCAAGATAAACTGACGTAATTCATCTAGTTGTTCTTGGGTGACTTGTCCGCTATCGATCAAATTGGCAATAAGTAAATGCGGTGAGCCATCAAAGACTCTATTGATAAGTAATGTTGCTTCCTGTTTGCGAATTTGTTCTTGAGTGATCAGCGCTCGACAAATAAATTTTTCATTTTCACGAGCGACCAATCCTTTTTGGATACACTTCTTAATAACTGTGTATGTGGTTGTTCGACTCCAATCACATTTTTGATTTAACACACGAGCAATTTCGCTTGCAGTGGATTCCCCAAATTCCCAAAGGACTTCCAAGACTTTTAATTCCGAATCAAAAATTCTTTCCATCATGCACACTTCCTTGTCTAGTCGGATAGACATTAGTGTGTCTATTGTAATACACAAATTCGAAATTGTCAACACAATTTGTGAATTAAATTTAGTGTTGAGGTTAATGATATTATTTTTTGGTACACTTTTTCCAACAATAATGGTATACTATCAATACACCTCCTAGACGACATCTCTTAAATGTCGTCTTTTCTGGCGTTTAGTTGGAAGTAGAGGTATTGAAAGTTGAGGACAAAAAAATGAAGTTAATCAAAGATTTCCTAATAAACTCGGATGAGTTTCAAGAATTGCACCGATCACTCCAAAGTGGAAATGTGCTGTTATCTGGTGTAACCCCCACATTACAGGGGGAGCTACTATCAGCTCTAAAAGCGACTCATGATAAGCCATTGCTTGCCATTGTACGAAATGAACATGATGGACGAAAATTATATGATAGCCTTGTTGATACGAGCGACGATGTAAATATCAGCCCTTTTTTGCTGGATGAATTTATGACGGCGAATGTGTTGTCGGCGAGTAGTGAGCTGCGTTTCGAGCGGTTGCAGACTTTGAAATCTTTAGATGAAAATCAAAACCAAATCATTATCGCCAACATCGGCGCAATCAGGCGTTATCTAACACCGAAGGATACATTAGCCAAAGCGGAAGTATCGCTTGTGGTAGGTTCAGTTTACGAACCAACAGACCTTGCAAAGAAAGCTATCCAACTAGGCTACAACCGGGTCTCAACAGTCATCACAGTCGGAGAATTCTCAATCCGCGGTGGAATCATCGACATCTTCCCAAAAGAAGTAGAGCATCCTATTAGGATTGAGTTTTTCGATGATGAAGTTGATACAATCCGCTCCTTCGACGTGGACTCCCAACGTTCCATCGAAAAAATAGACAAAGCTGAAATCACACTTCTCTACGAATTTTATTTTGAAGAATCTTCAGCAACATCCTTCAAGCAGTCGGTTCAGCCGTTACTGGAGAAAAATTTATCTGGTTTATCCCGCGAGAGTAAAGATGTTCTATGTGGCGAGGTTAATAAAGATATTGCAAGGATTGAGTCCTATTCAGAACTCGATTTGATGCATAAATATTTGAGCTTAGTATATGACAAGCCAGCGACACTGATGGATTATTTAGAGGGGGCGCTTGTTGTTTGGGTGGGCGCTGAAAGAATTGCTATTCATTCTGAGGCAACGGATGATGAGGTTAAGGTGTGGTACGATACGGCGACGGCTCGTGGAGAAATGCTTGCCGGTTTTAGCATGCAAGCTGATTTTAACTTTGAGTTAGCAGCTCAGCAACTTTTTTTAAGCGAGCATACGGGAAGATTGGAAGCGGTACGACTATCTAAAAGTTTGAACTTCGCTTCAAAAGGAATTGAGGAATATCATGGAAATCTTGAGTTATTTACTGCTGAGTGTGCGAATTTGGTTGCCCAAGGGAAGATGGTTGTTGTGGTCAGTGATGGAGCCGATTTGCGGGGTAGTGTGATGAACCGGTTGCTGGAAGCTGGTGTTCCTGTGGAGACGGTTGACACCGGAAGAGATGTTTTTACAGCTGAGCTTTCGACTGATGAGGCTGATGCTTGCCGGGGTGTTTTTGAGGCTAGAGTCTCGGCTGGGGTTGTTGATGCTAGGAAGAGTTTTTTTAAATCTGGGGTTGTGAATGTTGTTTGTGGGGAGCTTGAAGCTGGGTTCGAGTTGGTTGACCAAGGGGTTGTTGTGTTTACGGATGCGGAAATTCGGACAGGGCGTGCGCGGAAGAAGAGGATGGCTTATCGGGGGAGGGTTCGTGATGGGGTGCGAGTGAAGGATCACAACGCGTTGCAGCTTGGGGATTTTGTGGTGCATTTGCAGCATGGGATTGCTCGTTATACTGGGGTGGATACGATTGATATGTTAGGTGTGAAGCGGGATGTGCTGGTGCTTGAGTATAAGCGTGGGGATCTAGTTTATGTACCGATTGATAAGATAGATTTGGTGCAGAAGTATGTTGGCTCTGAGGGGGCTGTTCCCAAGTTGTCACGGCTTGGTGGTCGGGATTGGGAAGCGACTAAGCGGGCGGCGTCGAAGATGGTTAAGGATATTGCGAAGGAGTTGATCGAGGTTTATGCGAAGCGGAAGTATTTGCCGGGGTTTGCTTTTTCGAAGGATTCTGCGCTGCAGCGGGAGTTTGAGGATGCGTGTGAGTTTGTGGAAACAGCTGACCAGTTAAAAACGGCAGCTGAGATTAAGGCGGATATGGAGAAGCCTCATCCGATGGATCGATTGTTGATCGGGGATGTTGGTTATGGGAAGACCGAGGTTGCCATGAGGGCGGCGATGAAGGCTGTCGTTGATCATAAGCAGGTTGTTTATGTGGCGCCAACGACGATTTTGGTGCGCCAGCAGTATGAGACTTTTAAGAAGCGGTTTGAGGAACATGCGGTAGAGATTCGGGTTTTGAATCGGCATGTTTCGGCTCGTGATTTAGAGATTATTTTGCGTGAGGTTGCTAGCGGTAAGGTTGACATTTTGATCGGAACTCATCGTGTTTTGTCGAGGGATGTGAAGTTTAGTAATTTAGGCCTCTTGATCGTGGATGAAGAGCAGCGATTTGGGGTTGAGCATAAAGAGGTTATTAAACAGTTAAAGACAGATGTTGATGTTTTGACGCTGACTGCGACGCCGATTCCGCGGACGATGCAGATGTCGATGATTGGAATTCGTGGGATGTCGATGATTGAGACGCCGCCGGAGAATCGTTATCCGGTGCAAACTTATGTGTTGGAGGCTCATGATAGTGTGGTTCGTGATGCGATTGAGCGGGAGTTGGCGCGTGGTGGGCAGGTGTTTTATTTGCATAACCGTGTGTCGAGTTTGCTGTCTCATGTGAAGAAGATTCAGGGGTTAGTGCCTGATGCGCGGATTGGGTATGCTCATGGGAAGATGACTCGTGAGGTGCTGGAGGATACTATGCAGGATTTTGAGGATCGGGCGTTTGATGTTTTGGTATGTACGACTATTATTGAAACGGGGATTGATATTCCTAATGCGAATACGTTGATTGTGGGGGATGCTTATCGGTTGGGCCTTGCGCAGATGTATCAGTTGCGGGGGCGGGTTGGGCGCAGTGATCGGATTGCTTATGCTTATTTCCTGTATCCGCGGAATTATGTGTTAAGTGAGAATTCCGAGAAGCGATTGCAGACCATCCGTGAGTTTACTGCTCTTGGCTCTGGGTTTAAGATTGCCATGCGCGATTTAGCTATCCGGGGTGCGGGTGATATGCTTGGGACAAGGCAGAAAGGGTTTTTGGATACCGTGGGGTTGGATTTGTATACGAAGATGCTGGCTGAGGCGATTAAGGTTGCAGAAAGTGGAAAAGGATCCCTCGAAGCTTTAACAACAGCTGAGGATTTGACTTCAGAGATGCTCGCGGAGTCAGCGCGGGAACTAGATATCGGCATTGGCATTGATCGTTACATTCCGGATGCGTACATCGATGATGCGGCGTTAAAGATTGAGATGTATAAGAAGATGAAAGCTTTGAGGAATGATGGGCAGTATATGGGGTTGAAGGAGGAATTTTTGGATCGTTTTGGAAAGATGCCTGCGGGTGTTGCGAATTTGGTTGATTTGATGTATTTGAAGAATTTGATAACGCCCGTTGTGGAGGGGTCGAGGGTGACGAAGACGACGCTGGAGTTTACTTTGAAGGAGGATGTTAGTGCGGGGATGGATGTGAAGATGCTTTACGGGAAGGCGAATGAGATTGGGAAGTTTGTGCGGGTGTTGTTTAAGGATGCTAAGTTTGTGATTGTGTTTGATTTGCCGACAGCTGGTAGTGAGGCTGTGCCTGCGGCGATTTGGTTGTTTGAGGGGTTGAGTGGAGGTTTAGTAGAAGGTTAATGTGGTTCGTTTTTTTCGACCACCCCAGTGTTCGAAAAAGCGGTCGAAAAATTAAACATTAAAAATGCGATTAAATCAATGGTTTTTCCACTTTTTTTTGCTATAATTAAAATTATGTAAAAATCGACCACCCCGTAGTTCGAAAAAAATGGTCAAAAAAACGATCAAGCTCTGAAATCCAAGAAAAATTGCAACTTGGCAAAACAAAAGTAAACGAACATCTTGCAATGTTGCAGAAATTGGGGCAGATAGAAAAAATAGGAAGTGGTCGTGCTACTAAATATCAGCTTGTTGGGAATGCTATGGATTTTTAGATTAATTTGTATCGCCTGAGTACAGTTCCTAATCGGAATGAAGATGTGCGATTATTTTGATACTTTAAAAAGTCTGCTTTTGTGATGGTCTAGGTAGTTTAAATGTGAGGTCTGATCAGAGGGTTGACACACAAAATCTTTTCATGCTTACTGTTCAAATAGAAGGAAGTCGTGTATAATTAGATAAACGAAACATTGATGGGTGAGGTGTACATGATGTTGAGAATTCCATATGGAGAAAGTAACTTTGAGTTGATTAGAAATAAGAAATTTTTGTACGTGGATAAAACACATTTTATTGAATTATTGGAAAGTACAAGTAAAATTATTTATTTAAGACCACGCAGGTTTGGGAAAAGTCTTTTTATCAGTATGCTTGAAAGTTATTATGATGTGGCTAGTGCAGCTAAGTTTGATGAGCTATTTGAGGGGTTACATGTACATGAGCATCCGACGCAGTATCGGAATAGCTATTACATTTTACGCTTTAATTTTTCAGGCATTCCTACCCAAAACTTTGAGATGGTCATGGATGGTTTTTTTGAAAAAGTAAGAAGTGCTATAAGCTTATTTATTAGCAAATACAAGTTTGATATTTTACTTGAAGGACATCAAGCTCCAGCAACGATGCTAAATGCGTTACTAACAGCTTTGAATGAGCTTAATTTAGCTAATAAAGTGTATATTTTGATTGATGAATATGATCATTTTACAAATGCTGTATTGAATCATGGTTTAGATGATTTCATGGCTTTGGTTGAGAGAGGAGGAGTTGTTCGATCGTTTTATGAGGTTATCAAGGAAAAATCAGAAATGGGTGTTGTAGGAAGATTTTTCATGACAGGTGTAATGTCAGTTAGTCTTGATAGCATGACCAGTGGATTTAATGTAGGAACGAATATAACGACAGAAAAGCGGTTTGCAGATATGATGGGGTTCACATCAGCTGAAATTAAATGTATTTTGGGAAGAACGTTGCAAAATTCTTTGAAAGAGGGGATTGAATTAACGGATGTTGAGCAAGATGAAATCTATGAAACTTGGAGAGAAAATTATAATGGCTATCTCTTTTCAGAAGAATCAGATGTAAAAGTTTTTAATTCAACATTGATTATGTATTATTTGCAAAAATATGTTGAAGAAAAAAAGCATCCAAAAAGCTTAATTGATCCAAATCTAAATCAAAGTGGAACGACGATTAAAAATTTAGCTAATTTTAAAGAATAGGGAAGCTAATTATCAGGTGGTTGAGGAAATTGTTAAAGAAAAAGTAGCATCTGGGAGGCTATCTTCTTTCATCGCCCTTGACAAAAAGTATGATCGAAATGATTTTATTACGCTGCTGTTTAATATTGGTTTGCTAACGATTAAAGAAGCGGGCGTTAGAACAAGGTTTGAGGTGCCTAACAAGATTATTGAGAGCATCTATTTGCAATATTTAAGTGATTTGGAGCAAAAAAGATTAGGCTGTAAAATTGATGTCCTCGAACAAGAACTTGCTCTTGATGAATTGGCTGAGGAAGGGAAAATTAATAAACTTACAACAGTGGTTTCAGAGTTTTTGATGCAAACCTCAGGTAGAAATAAAATTAAATTTGATGAGAGATATATTAAATTGATTTATTCTTTTATCATGTCATCGACGGATCAATATTTTATTTACGATGAGTATCCAGCAAGGCAGGGGTATGGAGATTTAGTTGCGCTCCGAACACCAGCGAGCTATGCGAAATATGAATTATTGCTAGAATTGAAATACATTAAAACACGCGAAACAAATGTAGCTAAGATTGAAAAGGAGTTTGAAAAAGGGGTTGGACAGATTGCTGATTATATGAAGGATAAAAGACTCGCGATGTTGCCTCATTTAAAGAAATTTGTCGTTGTGTTTTCTGGGTTTGAGGTTGTAAAGTTGGAAGAGGTTTAGGCTAAGCTGAAAAATATGTACAGTTTGCTAGTTTTCCTGTGATTTTATATCTAGTGGTGTACTAGACTGAGAATGAAGTGATGAAACGCTGTGATTCGTCATTTTCTTTTTGCAAAAAAAGAAAGGCTGGGATTGAATAATGTTGAAAAGGGTACGGATGTTATCTTTGAAGAGGGACTGGTGCTTGGCGATATGAAAAACATAGTTTTATGAGCGGCATTATTACATACGGTCGTGGAAAAGGTGTTATTGTTGCTACTGGTATGCAAACTCAACTTGGAATCATAGCGGGACATCTTGCTTGTGAGAAAACACCAGAGCAATCCGTTACACTTAGTAGCATAGGAAATAATAAAAAATGGTGTGGATAATTGGTTAAAAGCGCAAGGTGAATAAACAATTGGGTTCTAGTTTGCCATTTATTTCCTTTTCACTAAGGTTTTATCTAAATAGACTGCTTCTTACGACTAAAATTGAATTATTCAAGGCGACAAATGCAAGCAGTTGTGCTATAATTTTTATAGAGAACAATTCTTTTGAATTTCGGAAACAATATGAGACAAAGGTGAGTGAAAGTAATGGAAAAAACTTACACAATTCAAAACCGATACAAAAGCAGGCAAAAGGGGATTATTATTAAATTGTGTAGCTTTTTGGCAATTGTTTTAGTTATTTTGACTGCGATACCTTGGTATGCTTTATCGTTGCTTTTAAATCAAAGATACGAGCAATATCAGTACAATTCTATTGATTTTGGTATAGAATCTGAACGTATTACGTTAGTAACAGATGATGGGTTGAGTCTTGCTGCTTGGCGAACATATGCTGAAGATGATATTCCCCATGGTACGGTGGTTATTATTTCCGGCATACAAAATCCGTCTGTAACTGCGTTTTTTGGTTATGCTGAAATGCTGTCGGATCATGGTTGGGATGCTCTTTTAATTGAGAAACGGGCGAGGAGTTTGAGTGAGGGTGAAAGTATTGGATTAGCCATGATGGAGTGGATGGATGTACAGGCTGGTGTTGATTTTTTGGATTTGGATGAGCGCGCTGGAGCATTACCAATTATTGCCATGGGGACATCCGCAGGTGGGGCAGCTGTGATTACTGCGGGGGCTGAAGTGCCTCGAATTGATGGAGTGATTGCAATTTCTGCATATAGTAGTTTTATTGATGCATATGTTGATAATGTAGCTGTTGTTGGTCTTCCAAGGGTCGTAGGAGAGGTAACAAGACCGTTCATGTGGCTTAATTTGGGTTTTCGTTTTGGGTTTAGTGCAGTTGGTAGAACACCAATAAATGCGATTACGGAGCTGGAAGAGTATCCAATTTTGCTTATGCATTCAACGGAAGATTGGGAAGTTCCTTTTTCGCACTTTGAACGGCTTGAGGCTGCTGCTGCGGATGTTGGAATACAGTTGAGTACCTTTGTGCGAGAAGGGGCTTGGCATTTTGTTTGTTATGATATTTATAGACCTTCTCAAGATGTGGAATTTTCTCGTGCTATTTTTGAGTTTTTAGAGCAGTTTTATGTTGAGGATTAATAGCTAGTCATTGTAAGTTGATATAGTGAAACATTTGTAGTGATTCAGAAGTGAATATTAAAAGAAGGTAGCAGTTTCTTTGGTTGATAAATAGACTGTTACCTTCTTTTCAGTGTTTCATGATCTGCTAGTTAACTTAACAATTTTTTCTTAAACTGTCGAAGTGATTGATATTTCTCTTCAGGAAGCAATCCAATGAGTTGAAGTACTAATCCTGCTCCAGTAAGCATCCCTGTGACAAAGCAAGGAGCTGAAGTGAAACGACTTGAAACAATGGATATTGCTATAAGTGTCGCACCTATTAAAATTGGAAAATTTTTCTTTTTCATAATAACTCACCACCTAATATTTTTTGAGATAATAAAGCTTCAAAAATTTATGAACAACTAGCACAAAGAAACAAGCACCTAAGAGTGTAAAGAAAACTGTATCGTTGAAATTTCCTGCAATAATGGCTCCAAGTGCTAAACCAAACTTTACAACATTGATTCCGACAGAACCTGATTTCTGCATAATGAATAACTTTCGTTCATCCGTTTCAGAAATATAGAGTAGTTTAAGTTGCTCCGAATTATTCAATGCTGTCCTTGTTTTAACTAAATAATAAACCATAACAAGGATAAGAGCTATACCAGCTCCAAATTGAGCACCTGCTTGAAAGCATTCAGTAGGGCTATTTCCTGCGAACCAAGTTGGATAGCTTAGTAAATATGCACTAGCTATACATATTAACCCAATTGCTAACAAAGTCATACGGATTTGTAGTTTCTTTTTGAAATCTTCCATTTTATATCTCCTCCAAATCTGAAAAGTCAAAGACATCTTCTATGTATTTATCAAAATAAGATGCTATTTTATAAGCTAACGGCAGTGATGCTGTGTATTTGCCAGTTTCAATGGATGTAATTGTTTGTCTGGTGACACCGACAGCCAATGCCAATTCTTCTTGTGAAAGTTTGTTTTGTTTTCGTAGTTCTGGTATATGTGTTTTCAAATCATCACCTCTAATTGCATAGCTTGCTTTGCATTTTTAGTATAGCATGCTTTGCATTAATTGTCAAGCTAACTTTGCAAAAGATATGATTTTTTTTAGTAATAGCTATTAGTGCAGCGTGCTATCTGATCCAAAGCGTTGTTACAAAAAAGTTTTTAACTTTTGTAATTTGAATAAAACCCGCTAAAATTCTCCATGCTAAGTAATAGAGAATTCCATGGGGGTTATGAGAATGAAGAAGATTTTGGTTTATGCGAGTTTTTTTATGATTTTAATCGGCTTACGTGCTAGAATACAGACAGGAGATGAGGTTGTACCGGTAACAAGCAGTGAAGATATCCGCATGCAGGTTGAAGCCTATATGATCGAGAATGAAATGGCACCACGTGAACCACGTTATGATCCAGTATGGCATTTTGTACCGGGTTTGCAGGGAGTAGAGTTTGATTTTGAGATGTCGTATCAAAAGATGCTGACACAAGGGCAATTTGATCCGTTATTAATGGTTGGACGCAATATTCCATATGAAAGTAGCAGTGAAGAATTCCGTCAACATCCAATTTATCGAGGGAATGAAGGTTCGCCTTATGTGGGACTACTGATAAATGTTGCATGGGGTGGCGAGGAATTGGCGCAGATGCTTGATATTTTAGATGAGCACAATGTGCAGGCATCTATCTTTTTTGAAGGAAAGTATGCTGATAAAAATCGTGATTTAGTTCTGGATGTGTTTAACCGTGGGCATATTGTTGGAAATCATTCATATTCACACCCTGCAAGATGGTTATCTTTTTCTTACGACGGCTTTGAAGAGGAAATCGCTCGTACAAATGATATATTAGCTAGTACGATAGGCGAAGAAATTATCTTCTTCGCACCACCAGGCGGCGCTTTTACAGATGATACGATTCGGGCAGCTTACGATCAAGGGATGTATACTGTTTTATGGTCAGCTGATTCTATAGATTGGCGTGGTGATTCGGCGAATGTGCTTGTTAATCGAGTGATGAACCGTATTTCATCAGGGGGACTGATTTTAACGCACCCTACGCTAGAGACAGTCATCGCATTGCCGGAGATCATTGAACGAATTCGCAACGAGGGATATGAGTTTAGGCGTATTGATGAAATTATTAGTGGCGAAAGAGTGGAGCATTTTGGAAATTAGATGAAACTACCTGTAGAAAGGTGGTTTCTTTTTTGTAAAAATGATATAATTGATACGAATTGAGGAGGT
>Ga0123355_10003416_pt1 | contig 22748 bp, 9 predicted proteins | sample TergutEmb28metaG_3_FD_89872 | JGI IMG/M metagenome (GOLD analysis project Ga0123355, IMG submission 89872) | Embiratermes neotenicus P1 segment gut microbial communities from Petit-Saut dam, French Guiana - Emb289 P1 | ecosystem: Host-associated > Arthropoda: Insects > Digestive system > Gut ... | reverse complement strand
TCATCATCATCATCGGAACTACAAATCTGAAAGAGTGTTGGACGCCTTATTTATCAACATTCAGGTTTATCTACTCGTATTATCAGTATTTATGAAGATGTTAATGGCATTAATTAAGCCTATATTGCTCACTTACTGTGATTATGTGTTCTCATAATTAATATAAGTGCATGTACCCCGTCAAGCGGCTTGAAAGTCCCGAACCAGAAGTGACATGAAGCACAGTCGTTATCATAATTCGAGTCGTTTCACTTACCCCATATTTGTTCATTCGTGGCGTTTCACTGTCGTCCATTCATTACAGTCATTCACGCCCCGTATATATTAACCGAAGACACAAATACATTTGCTTAATTTGAAGTATGAAGTTTGATTCTGTTGGACAGAGTGTACATTATCAAAAACTCGAAAATAAAATCGTTTTGAATGCTAAGTCTATGTAATTTCAGTACAAGATAGACAACAGTGCTTTGAGAAGCTGACAGAACTTCATAACTGATGTTAATAATGAGAGTATTTGCAACAACAGACTTGTTACAAAATTTATAACAGCCATAAACTTAATCCACGGTTCAAATGAATTGAATTAGAAGATCTATGCGTGTTACTTTAAGAGAACAGTACTGCTGTTGGAGTTTCGAAGGTTTTGCTTTCCAGGCAGGTGTGATAAGAACACATGGCAGAAGTCTGGGGAAATGAACAACACTTAAATAAACACAACCGGGGGGGGGGGCTCATATATTCATGTACTTTCGACAATGCTAGTGTTAGAAAGGAATTAGTGGCCAGACGTAAGTGTGTTGTTTGCAACGGTCTTGCTAAATGTACTAAGTGGTTGAAGAAATCGAGAATGTAACTAATTGGTCTAATCAAGCCATAATGGCTAATACAATATTTTCCCCTAAATTTAAATTATTCGGTTCGTTGGAAGAGAGAAGCATGTTTCCCATTCAACCATTAGTCATGGTCCATTTTCCAATTAAAGGGATCCAACATATTTAAGAAGAAAATAAATTCCAAGGCACTGCTAACCTAATCTGCCAGAAGAATGTGTACTGTAGGTAAAGTTGATGGTACTATGATGACGGTTCTGTTGGGTGTGACGCCGTGTAGTTTGGCAGAGAAGTACCAGATCAAGTCATATGTCAGACAATCGCATAACATTCAGCCAACCCGAAGATGGAAGCAGCAGGTTGCTCCGAAACTTTGGTACCATCCATCAAAGTGTACGGCGTCACATCGCAGGTGACAATATTGTTATTTACTGCCGTGAAACCACAAAACTCTCAAGCTGTTGATAATCTGCGACTTACGTTTCGTATATGAGGGTGGAAGTCCAATTGACAAAATTGTTGTTGGGTGACGTGTATAGGAGGTCCTTCATGTTACTTTGTTGTCTACGTAAAGAAATGAAAGTCCTTCTTGAAAAGGCATGTATTTGAGTTACTGAGGATATTTCCCAACTTTTATGGAAACAGAATGTCTACTACAGTCTTCACCAGAGATCTCTGCTTTTTCCCATAGTCGCCTTTGAAAAGTGTCAACAAAAACATGGCTGACAGTGATGATAACGCAGTTGGCGATGTACTTATGCTGCCTTATCAAAATTAACATTCAAAATGTAAAATTTATTTACAATGTTTGATACATCGATACTTGGCAACTTTTAGGCCTACTTTCACCCTTCTACCTGATATGGCGGATATCCTGGCTTACCTGGTGGTGCGTAGGGTGTGGAAGGTACCGGTTCGGGGGCGTAATTCCTTAGACCGTAGCCATCATGGGGGAACCCAGCACTCTCAGCCGCTACCATAGCAGCCGCAGCTGCCACCCTTCTCCCTTCATCCGTAGGGTTGAGGTAAGGCACGGGCTGGGTGTGGTGAGGGTGGTGGTGTGTGTCCACCACGTGGTGGTGGTGCCTCGTGGCCGCCGCAGCAGCCGCGCTCGAGTACGGTGAGTAATTGCACCAGCTCTGGGCCGCTGCCGCTGAGAACGACTGATGGCACGAACTGGACACCGCAGGGTCCGAACTGGGTCCTCCTGCGGACGAGACCGACCCGGTGGTACTGTACTTGGCATATTCTCCGGCTGCCCCAGTCGTTGTGGTCCCCGGTGTACCACCACCCCCGGTACTTGCACCACCACCACCCCCGGCAGCTGTAGCTGCCGGCGACCAGAAGCTGAGGGCTGCAGCCGCCTTACGACCGTCTCTGCCTCCTGCAGGCTCTGCAGCCAGGTTGTAGTACGTTGGCGCGTTGCTGTACTGGTGGTGGTTGAGGCCGCCTGCCGGCTCGAAGGCAGTGGCTGTGTGGTGGTTTTCCACTGGGCTGTAGTTCCAGGGCTGCGTCCCGTGATGCGAGTGCCTTATTACACCTCCACCAGGCTCGACACTGGGACACTCCCCGTATGCTGTTAAGCGTTTGGCAGGTATATGTAGGGGCCCCGTGTTATTGTTACTGGCAACAGAAGAGGCTGAAGGGGACGTGGAGGAACCTCCAGAGGAGGTTGTGGCAGGTGTTTGGGAAGGTGCAGCAGATGCAGAGGTGACTGATGGGGGTGCAGTGGCAGACCCAGGGGAGGTGACTCCTCCAGAACTGCTGATCGGTGTGGGTGCTGGGGTTTGCTGTTGTGGTGGCGGTGCTGGCGGTGGGCTCTCCTCGTAAATACCCCCGTTCATCATGGCCCACCACGTCACCCCGGAGGTATTCCCCGCTCCGGTGGCTGCCCCGCCATTGTGCACGTCGTACAGCGTGGCGGTCGCAGCAGCGGCCACGTCCAGAACGGTCGTGCAGTCGGTGATGATGATGATGGTTCAGGTGATGACCACGAGAGAGGTGATGGGCAAAGAGACACAGACAGACACCCGCGGTCACTCAACAGACAGGGGGAATGAGAGCCAACTATCGAAACTGAGGTCCGGAATATGAATTACATCAACTCCGGCAAAGGGATCAATCCGGTAGATGGACCAATGTTAGGAAAAAAATCATGTTGGTATCTCTCGATGTGGTGGAATTCGAGACGTTGGCAGCAATGTAGCTCCGACGAAGAAAGAGAGAGAGAGAAAGTGTGGGTGTTCAGACAGCTGTGGGGGGAGAGAGATAGCGGGTGGGGAGTGTCACGGGGTACTGCTCGGCCTGGAGCAGAGGAAGCAGATAGGTTGCTGCCGCAGAGGAGCGAATACCACCCGCGAGGTTAGATGGGAAATGTGCGACAGGACGAATATTTACACAACACCCTCACAAATAAAATACAATATTCTCCCTAGCCATCTTCCTTTATATGAACCACACTGTAATGATTAATTCACGACTACTAACCCAATTCTCCGTTTGATTAAATTTTTCAGTTTCTCAGTAATACCTACAGGCCTATTGTAATACCATGTACGCACTTGGCATGTTAAATAGAACCGTGTTGAAATCAGGGACGTTAAGAGTGCCGGTGTCACTCAAATTAAGTACATCCTAATTATTGCCTCGATCTTTGTATCATCCCTGGTTGAACTGTGAACTAACCACTTCTCTTAATAATGCACCAATCACATCTTGCACACAACCACTCTGAATTGCATAATTCAGTCACTTAATCTTGTTACTTTAAAGCACCATAAAACTGTAGGTGTTTGCTTTTGTTCTGTAGAGCGGTCAGCAATAAAAGACAAGCAAACCCTACTGGGTTAGGGTTAGCACATGTTGGGAATGGCAGGAGCAAAAAACCACGTTTCCTGCTGGCATGTAGCAGTAGGTAGAACTTTTTGTGCAGCACAGAACCACAGACAATTTGAACTGTCGGTCACATTGCACCCTTAACATAAAGTGAGAAAAAAGTGTCCTATGTGTGAACATTCACTGTTATCTATCTGCGAACACCAGTCCGGTTAGTTTAGTGAAAGGGACAGTTATTTGTGTGTCCACTTTTTTTTGTTCACTCTCCTGTTCACGTCGATATTTTTCAGTGCAGGTAGTAAAGGTGAGCCATCAAGAAAAGACAGTTCTGTGAAGAGTGAATCACTTCGTTGACCATATTTTCGTTCCGCACTAAATTAGGAAACGCGTGACGACCGTTTTTACTGCCTGTTTACAGTATGTTCTTATTCAACCAACAATTTTACCTTAAAAATGCAAATCGCCAGTGTATGCGGGAGGTCTTAATTGGAGGAAGCACTTTCAATAATATATTACAAAAACCAGAAGGAAAGAGAAAATTTGAAACTCCGCGCGGTTTCTAAATACTACACACACAAACACAAGCGCTGTTACGTGCGTGATTCATGCGTGAAAGATCTGTTTTATACACAGTACACGACACGAGTTTAACTCCGTGCAACTGAACACGACGTATGTTCGCGTACTGGTAGGCAAGAGATTCACACTCACACTTTCAGACAAGCTGCCAGTCCGTGCGACCGATAGTCAACCATAGGCAGGCTGCTCAACACGAAGTCCCCCGCGAAGCAACGTACTGCTGCGCACGCGATCTGGTGAGGAATGGGACAAGCTCGCTGCATCACATACATGCTACAACAACCAACACACACCCAGCGCTGTCTCTTTCTAACAGCAGCCGTCCCTCTGCCACCGTTTGATTGACGTGCTTGTGTACCGGTTAACAAACAACAGCAATGATAAAGAACACACACGCAACGAGCAACGACGTCAATGAGAGACGTCTAACGGTTGTGGGAACTCGAACCCGTAGCTTTGCGGGTGTCTGCTACCACATCACTAATGTGTCTTAAAACGCTTGCTTCTACACTGCATTATCCATTATTTCCCCGTGCTTTGCCCGCCTGGTGACAGAATTAATCTGTTCCGACCTATACGCTTTTATACTCAACATTCTGTTAATGGCACAAAGGGCAGATTGCCATTGATTTAATCCAGCACCAAAGTACGAACTGAATGTCGTGTTTGTGGAAGCGGACAGAATACAGTGTTACTGAGGCTAGAAGTATTCTTCCAGGTTTTTACTTCGCGTCATCTGGTAAAGAGCTGCAGACGTTCTAAAGAATAAAAGTGACTACCGTCAGGTTCAAGCAGTCCAGCAAAAGTCTCTTCTCGCGCTGTATAAACTGCGATCTTTCGCCACTCTGGCACCTTGTATCAGTCGACACAGCCTAACAACACAGAAGACTTGAACATTCGAAAAGAAAGCTCCGAGAACCTGAAATCTAGCAATGCCGAAGTAGTGTTGTTAGACGAAAGAATTTAGAAATGGCTGTGGAGGGAAAACAGGCAAAATTTCTATTGATAATTTTGTTTTCGGATTTCTTGCAGGTTATGTTCCAAAATATGTCTACAGGAAGCCACATTCGCTAGCATGAGAGAAGGTTCTTAAGGTTTCATCCCTCGCCGGGCTAGCACACTCGACTAGGCTCCGGCCCTAACGACCGTGAAATCGTGGTTTATTTTCCGGAAGGATCAAGGCATTCTATATTTTCCGAAAAAACCACCCAGCCTCCTGTGTCGAAAATAAATATCAGTTTATGTCTGCAAAAATAGGTATATGAAAAGTTGTCACTGGATTTTTAAAATTTTTGTCACAAGACACAAAGTATACGGTCAGTGTTTGTTAAATATCTGGGGTAAATGGAGTGGTTAAAGAAATGTTCTTTTATTGAGACTGAAAAATGTGTGGGAAGTTAGAAAATCATAAGAAAGTCCACACCTAACAACTATTTTAAACTGGATCCCCCAAACCAAGGTCTAACACATGGGTCACCAACACGCGGCCCGCCTGCTTATATTACGCAACCCGCGGCCACATAACTAAATTGAGTACATGTTACTAAACTTTCACCATAAATTGGGCAGTTAGGTACGTCACATATCGTTATGTTTCCACCTCCGGCCCGCTAAGTAGTCCACAATAATCCTTGTGGTCTTTTGCATAAACATTTAGAGGCCCAGGACCTAAGGGTTTCGTAAGCTACTGTATAGAACTTACGTACCAAGGACTGGAAGTGGCCTGTCTTTGTAATGCCAGAAGTTCTATGGCGAGAATCCTTTCTGAATAAGTCTAAGAAAATCGCGAAAACTTCCCGTATTTAAGAACGAACTCTCACGTTCAGTGCGAACAATCTTATTGCAGGCCTGCCGAAAAACATACAGTAAATGAAAGTAGCAATCGCATTATTTTGTGCAGATGTATGAAGTGGGCAGGCCCATTCCACAAGTACCTTATTTAAATGGTTCTTTTATGGTCTTACACAAAAACTGCATGCGGCAGAGGCCGTCTTGAGAGAGTAATAGGCTCTCGCATTTTCAAGAAAGTGTTGACTTTTACAAACCCGAAATTTCATTACAATTTATCACTTGTCCTTATCCAGATCCACAATCTCCAGCCGTTTTTATTTCAGATCTATTTCAATATTACTTTTTGATACATGATCATTTCTTTGAAGTTGGCTTCAGGACCACATATTTGAGATTTTAGAGGTGGTAAAATATGTATTAATTTTTTCTGGGGTGTAAAATCGCGTAGTCTTCGTGCGATTACAAATGTTTCGGAGAATCATTATGTCTTCATTTTCAGGGCAGTCAACCTGCTTCTTCACTGTTTAAGAAACTTGCCCTAAATAAGGAGAGATAAATTTTCTCCGAAAAATTTGCATCGCCAGGGGAACTGTAAGATTTCACAAACAAATTTAAAACTTTTCTTCACGTATTGAAACCAAAAAATTTATGCAGTTCTGTTACCACACATTTGTGTGTTCTACGTGTCTTGTCCATCCCTTTCTTTGTGATTGAGTCGTCCTATTAATATTTATTGTAGAGTACACTGAAAAATGTATGAATCAACTCGTTACGCAATTCACTGCCACCCCGTGTTACATCCACCCTCGCCGATTGTTATATTCTTCCTTCTGTGCACCCTGGATACAGACGTCCTTGAATTTCCTGATCATATTTTATTTTCCTTCAATATGTTTGGAATAGAGCACATAATTATTAGATTCCATTATTTTAAGATTCAATAAGCTGAAATTTCATAAAATTTTATTAACTGGACTTTGGATAGAAATTGATTTTATTCACTTTCTCTTCGATTTATTAGGCTTTTAAAGTTGAAGTTCAGGTGACCATGCATCGTGATAAATTCTTATAATAAAACCACTAATCTCTCAAACTTATTTTTGGAATAAAACTCTACATGTTTCGGACAGTTCCTCTGTCCATCATCAGGAGTTTCTCACTGTACACACAGCAGGATCAGGATTTTCCTTCCTGATCCTGCTCGCAAGCTGTCAGTAAACCTGTATGACGTACACCATTGCTGTGTGTACATTGAGAAACTCCTGATGATGGACAGAGGAACTGTCCGAAAAATGTAGAGTTTTATTGCAAAATTAAATTTCAGAAATTAGTGCATCTAGTTGGTTTTATTATAAAAATAGGTTTTTCAAATGTGTAGGCTCCATTAAAATCTGTTTATTTGAGGCAAAAGACCTGTCAAGAAATAAATATCCGCTACGTATGTTACTGTCTGAAGAAACTTTATATTTGCAGCAGAATCTTTTCCTGAGACAGGGGTTTTATTTTTGTATTTCGGAGACATCATTATCCAATGTCAAATTTCAATCCCTGACGAATACTTGTTAATGCTGTTTTAAGATTTTGTTACATTAATGTCAACCTGATATGTAATTATATTCTGGGTACAAAATCAATTTTGTGCTGGATAATTTCAAAATCATTTGGTGCAGATTTGCTTAAACGGGAACATAACTGTGATATTGTAAGGGTAACGTTTGACAGAACATTATCATGCCATGGCCTTGTAATACGATTTTGGTGACGTCACAGTAACTGCACACATTACGAGTGCTTAAGATTCAGAGAGCTTTAGGTACCTTCTGGCTGCCTTTTGCGGGTTTGGTTAGACTGTGCAGAGTAATAATGTAACAGGAACAAACCGTAGGCATTTCGTAATCTGTCTTGAGTCCCTCGTTGTGCATAATACGAGTTTAACAGGTTGCCTTATGACGTACAGTGCTATAAAGTAGCTACAGACATGTCTGATGAAAGTCACATTAAATGATAACCTTAGAATTAAATAAACTGTAAATTTGTTCTAAGATATGTCAATGTAATGTATCAAAATTCTCAACTGTAATTTTTGAAATAAATGTCATTTTAATTATATTACTTAGACGCTTACGTGTATCGCGTTAGTTTTATTCTATTCTAGCTGGACCTAAAGGTGAGGTTTTCTGCGATACCGTCGTCAGAGCCTTGCGGTTTTGCAGTGGACTGTAGGTAAGAACGGCACGGCTTTCACTGCAAAAGTGTTCAAAATTTTAACGCCACCTGCAGTGAACACAAACCTCAGAGAACCATCATAAGCTACAAGGTATCCTACCAATTGGAAACAGAATTTAAACAAAAGTCACAAAACAGTAAAGCGTAAAATTCTCTATTAGGTGCACTGAATTACTCTTTACATTAGTCTCAGTTCCCTACATAGTAATGTACAGAAAACTAAGATAAAATGCATCCTGTCCTTCCTGCCGTGTTTTGGATTAGGAGTCTAGTAGCAGAATATTTTAGCTAAGCAAAATAGAATAGGCAACTGGGCGATAGAAATTGGGTTTACTTTACAACGAGAAGCTTTTCGATTTGTTCATTTCACTACATATTTTAGGGCAATATGGAGAACGACATGTAGATTCACACAGTGTAAATAGATAGAAGCGTCAAATGCTAAATTATTAACACGTTAATCTAGGAAACTTAGTTGTAGAAGGAATCCTAATATAAAACACGGACTTAAGGGAATAGAATATGAATGTTTGGTTTGATGTCAGCTGCTTGTAGGTAGAACTGCGTGAACATAATAGTGAAAAAGACGATATTCAACAATAATCATATATAGCTTGAACTATTTTCTGCCCTTTAAATTAACCCCAAATCATGCAACAAATAAAAGGCAATTAGTTGAGGGCTTATAAAGTCTCGAAAATAGAACTCCCTTCCTTGACATTTGTTGAGTGTTTAGTTACTCAATTAAGCACTTTGCGTGTCATTTTAGCTCAATAATATAGTGACATATAAAAATGCGGGTCTAGATACCCCCTATTTTGAATACGTGTTACATTCCAAGATCGCTGAATAGTTCATTTTATTTATTAATTCCAGTCAAGTAGTGCTGATATAGAATACAGATAGATTTCCCCTTACGAAGTGAGGAAGACCTCTGACTTCTGGAAATATGTTAAACAGCTATGAGATGAAATAATTGTCATTATTGAATGGATTTTATTTTTAACTGAGAATTTGGAGTCCTTGGTTTTTAATTCAGTGTATACAGTATTTCGTTGTGTTTCGATATGCAGGCTTTCTAAATTTGAGATAAATTGCTCCATATAAGGTTTGTGTCAATTGAATGGTTCAAATTCGTATATACTTGGGGTGACGACGATGGCCTTTAAATTATTACTTTTTATATTGTTCAATGACAAAATATCTCGGTGTGACAACCTGGCTGTGAAATTAACTCGAGAGTTGAAAGGTCAGGTTTTGTCTTTTCTGTGTCCCATATAGGCTACTGTATATTACAAAAGAGACCAACAGACTTACTCGGAAAGTTTGTCATTGTTTTCTGGTATCACATTGCAAGATTAATTCATAATCTCGACAATACTGAGCTGCCGAAAATTTTCCCCATTTGGAACATTATTCCCTAGCAAGAAACTTCTCGCGCTCAGCGCTTAGTTGGAATTGCTAAATATTTTAGAGTTACGTGGATCTTTAAATCCGTCACTATATTCAAATATCATGCAAGTTTTTGAAGTACAGCTTGCATAAGTAAATCTCTAATGTTCTCAAGATTTCAGTTTTCCTTACAATGCCACGTTGATTAGCTACTAAGATCAAGAAAGACTGACAAAGAGGTGAAAACGAAATGCATACGAGCCATTATTAGCACAACGCCACGCTTGATTCCAGTTCAATAGCTCTCCATTTCGAAGCGAGACCAGTTTACTGTTAATCCTGAATTGACGTCCCTGGAAAATAAATTTTTACCGTCGTGATTAATGTTTGTGTATCTCAGTACGAAACTTCTTCTTGTTCCATTCTGGGGTTTAGAACTTGAGTTGGCTTCTAGATTTTTGGAAAATTCGTGAACCACTACGTAGACCTGAGATGGATAAACTGGCAGACGTTTTTAGACTAATTCAGAATAAATAATTTTGATTCCAGAGAAACTAAGTCTTTTCCAACTGCTTACGCGAAGAGACAGACATCCAGTTCGCTTAAGGTTGTCTTTATAGATGCGTGTACATCATTTGATGTATGTATGTAAGTATGTATATATATATATATATATATATATATATACACACACAAAGTGTACTTCTGTAACACAAGATTATTTACGAAGATCAAAATCTTTGTTAGCTTACACGCAAATATAGTGCCGGAATCAGCTCTACTGCCGCAGAAGATGGAGAAATGCAGGCAGTATGATTTAGGCAAATCTGGCTCGCATTCATTAGGGTAAAGCAAAGCTGGATCCTGTAATGCGTGTCATACTCACAACACAAACAACTGTGTGCATCGAATACAAATAACGCACATGCATTATGCCTGCTTTTGTTTGCAGTTTGTGAAGTAGGTGACGACGATTTTTATACTGAAATTTCTTTATGAAAATTCTCAGTTATTTCTTTTTGAAATATGTCTCGTAACAATATCTGCCACAAGAATAATGCAACGTGCAGGAAACTGGGCATTTCTATGCTGTATCAATAGAAGCAACAAGCTTAGCTTTCTAGCATGTTGAACTGTTGATGTTAATCAGGTCTCATTCCATATGCCTGACACTATTAGAAATTTGGCTCTTATCGGGACTGTAGAACTAATATTGAGAGACTGCAATTGGTCTCCTAGCTGCTTGTAAAATAATTTTAAAAAACAACAAATTGTGTGTCCTGGCGGACCCACTGATCCAAGATCGTATACTATTTCTATTGTATTTGCATTATTAACATAATCATTGTTATTTTATTACATACTAAACACAGGAATATAAAATTCCTATCTTTAGTTTTTATTTTGATTTTTGATTATATTAACATAACGCTTTTCTTCTTGCCTTTTTTCCTGCTTGCTTTTTCTTCATTTGTTTTTGTCATCTCCATGTGATTTTCCTATTTGTAATGGGCCACACTCTTGTTCAGTCAGAAAAAAATATATAATATATCATCACTACTATTTTTATGAAAATGCAAATTAAAAAAGTCAGATGTAAAATTAAAAACGCAACTACTCTTAAGATAAGCAGAAAAAATTTTGTTTCCTAAATGTGTAATGGGGTGACAGCGAAGATTTATCTCACTAAAAATTTAATTAAGCTTGAGGATTTTTATGTAAATATTCTTATATTTATATTTATATTTAGGTTTGTTTTAATAAAATCTAAATTTTCAAGAATACATGACAGGAGTATTTACTACGTTATTCTTTCAGAATTTTATCAATGCCTTTAATCATTTTTTCTTTCCGTTCTCTTTTCATCTTTGTTTCATTTTATGGTGTAAAATGTCAGTAGTTGATGGACAGTCACGAAATAAACGAATAAGCAATTCAATGTGACAATTCTTTTCTCCATTCCTCGTCAGTATCTGCAGTAATACTTAAAATGTTACCTGCTTTTTTTCCCTTCCAGGGTAAGAGAGCAAAATTAACACTGCTTAAGCTTAGTCTAGCATCCAGATACAGAGCAATAGAATGAAACTCATATAAGAGGGTACCTTTTTCAAGTTTAATTCCAGAACTCGAATCACTGATTGATTTCGTAACTTACTGTCTCACATATTTAGAGAAAGGCAGGAGAAGAATAAATGTAAATACAATGAAAAAACGACAAGATTCAAGACAAGAAAAAATGGTGGGAATCCTGTACACTGCAACCAATTTTACAGTGGTATCTTATACTGCAGAACCCGATACAGGCTGTAATTTATTAAACTGTACCTACGTATATCCTAACCTTTGGTCTGAGAAATGGAAAAGAACAAGCTTTGTACACAGGTTGACCTCGGGTTTCGATCTCGGAACATGACGAAGAAAGCCAGCCGTGTTCTGCCCTATGTTTCTTCGGTTAGATCATCTAAATGAGACATGAAACCATTAAAACTCCGGTGCATCCCGTTAGTGTCAGGTTGTATCTGTGCGGGTCACTTGGTTTCTGTCTGATTCCAGTCGATCAAAGAGCAGGCAGACTTCACGAGAGATTCTGTCTGGCAAGGGTGGTCGATGATAGGGGAAGAGACTCTGAAGTCAAGGAGTGGAAACGCAGTAGAAAGGAAATAGGAGCATGGTGGTGGTTAAGGGCGAGGGGCAGAGGGGAGGTTGATGAGATATCCATTTATACAACCCCTCACTCCTAACCTAGCACAACTTAAGCAAAGGCAATTTACTCCCTTACTCACATGAGACGAGTATGTGAGGGGACAAAAGATACACACAAGGACATCTATGTGTGAAGCAAAGAAGTTCCTGCTTGCATTGTTCAACAAAACGCAAAAATTTTACACCTTTCTACTTCATCCTCTTGCTAGTATTATTACTGATGAATTTAAAACAAAAGGAAGCCTTGTTTATAGAATTGCAAGAATAATTACGACAATGGAGACTGGAAAGGAATTTCAAATCTACAGGAACTGGAAAGTCGACGGTGACCAACAATTAGGCATATTTCAAGTTGTCCCTGTGCAGAACATACGGGCAAATGAAGGCAGTAGTGTTATAGCTTCGCTGAATATTAACTTCGGCAGTTGTCGAAAATGAGTGGCCATTTTAACCCCCCCCCCCCTCCGGCAGCTTTACCTGCAGGTAAAATACTGCCGATACTCTTTGCATAGATGTTGGGTGGTACCTGATGTTAGTCTGGACGCCTTGGAAAAGAAAAGAAATTCTTGCTTAGCCTGGGCATCGAGCCACGACACTTCGGTACTGTTTATACCAACTGAGTTATCCCAGCTACTAAGGTCTACTTGCGTAAGACTATTTCTCATATATGTTCCCTTACAATGTCGATACGCACGTCAGAAGTTCTTGTTGCTTCACGATGCTGGTAGAACAAGATGTAGATGGAGTGGTACCGTTGTAAAATATTTGCAAATCTATTCTTCTATCCAAACCGACATTCCGAGTTTCTTTAAAATATTATGTCGGTTATAATCACAGCGACAACTTTAACTTCGACATTATTTAGTTGTTTAACAACATCTACAGAAACACACATACACACACAAAGAATGGTGTCCGTGACAACATTCACTTCATCACATGCAATGACAATGCAGGTGTTGAACAATTGGCCCCGTGGTTTCTGTATCCTTAACAACGATGCGTAAGGGAAATACACAGGTGCTGGAAACGAACAGCGAAATCGCTACCCACCCACAGAGTTCTTTACGATACGGTATGACGTACAGCTTGTATCCGGAATGACCAACTTGTCGGCTCCTCAAACGGCTCGCGTACGGCTGTCATAAGTGTGGCCGAGGCTGTCATTAAAGCCCTTATTGCCAAGTGTCACTGCAATACAAAGTGCATGCAGGGATAGGAGGAGAGTGAGGGAGATCCGATGGTGAAACACAGCAGCACATCTGTACTTCAAACTGTGGAGGAAAGGCGCTTTACTCCCCTTTTACAAGTTACGTCACCTGGAGTATAAAATTTTCTTCCTTGCGCTAACAATCGTGTGAAATTCATGAAGTCTGGCAAATCGTTAATATATGAAAAAATCGTGAAAATTACGATTGATTGTAAGAAGCGGGAACTCATTTCGTCGACTGAGAAGTGTGCTGCGACAGACCCAACCGAAAACCTGTGTTTGTGAAGCCCGAAACCAGCATCTTAGAACAGAATAGTTGTTAGTACTTCAATAAAACAGATTTACAACGTAAGATTACAATACGACTTACGAGTAATTTGACTCTTACAATAGTAATGTGCTGTTCTAGGAAGTGCGTCATCCCCGTTGTGTGTATGAAACCAGGAGAATGGTATTTAGTCAAACACAACTATGTCCCAATAGGTGTATTTAGTGACTATAATGGGCAACCACATGTTTCGGCCTCTTTCTCCTAAGACAATCTGAAGATGGCCAGTACAGGCCGAAACATGTAGTTGCCCATTATAGTCACTAACTACACCTACTGGGACACAGTTGTGTTTGACTAAATACCATTTTCCTAGTAATGTACCGTTAGAATTAACAACTAGGTTGTACAGTATACACGGCATGAAGGCATACAGCGGGAATAGAGGTATAGTTCCGTTCATTCTTAACCTCGACACTATATGAAGGTTAATGGTTAGCTTCAGACTCCGGCTGCTTTATCCCCTGGGGAAAAAACCCATACCCTTCAGTCGGGCCCCAGAGCCAGTCTGGGTTTTTCGGAGAACAGAAAAATCTGCTGGTCCTGTCATTCGGACCCCCCGAACCGCACAGACTGCAGATAAGTTGCTGTACCCACTACACTAATCTGGCAGTCAATGCTCTGTATACGTATATGAACATACAACCAAGTGTCCCAGTTAAGTAGCTACTTTGTCCCTGTGTTACATGCTGCTCTTGTTTCATTGAATACAGAAATACTGTGGATATGCGAAATATTAGGAAGGTAATTAAGCTTCGGTCGGTATTGTAGCCTCGACCTTTGCGAATAAAAAATGTTTCGCTAGTCACTAGCACCTCTTATCCTATCATGATTCCTTTAAAAGACTATAATTTATGACAGTTTATCAGTGGAAGTCTTATCGGTAGGAATAGTGGCTAGGGTTTGTGCAAGCCACGAAGGCATAAGGAATAGTACAGTTATGGTTGCACGTTTTCCTGAAACTCAGCACTATGTGAGTGCAAAGGATTATAAAGAGCAGCCGCTTTCCTCCAAGAAAATGAGCTTCAATATCTATCGAACGGGAGGCTGCTTGGACTCCATAAACTGTCTAGACACTTTGGAGAAGAGAAACATGTTACATCTACCGGAAATTGAACCCCGAATACTGAATCTTTAATACCATTGCCTAGTCACTCTTGTACACTGGTGGAACTGTCCCAGCTTAGCTAGAAAAGGCAAATGTAAATTTTCTCCTTACAATTTCCAAAGGCTTCATACTAGTAATATACTTAGTTTGTAGGAGATGGGCGTCAAATATCTGCAAGAGTACAATAGACAAAACAAAAGAAAGTAAAGTTTAGCCTGCTGCTTAGTATCAACATGAAACCCATTCTAAGGCGTCGTCAGTGTGTCACAATACATAAGGCCAAGTTCTACGATGAGTCTTGATTTACAGACTCATATGGATGATGTAGGAAACAGGCTTGGCCTGATTGAGGGGTTATGTCCACGTATCATTGGTTAGCTAGACGGACTGAGGAAAATAAGAAAAATCCTCAGTGAGATTAACCGGCACCACAGCAACGATCGAACAACAAATGTAAAGAATACAAGTCAAAGAAAAAGGTAAATCTTCTTCTTCTTCTAAGTAACTTTGTTTGTCAGTTAGTTCGTGACGTTTCGTGTAGGCTATTAGGCCTGTCGTCAAGGGCCAAGTAATTTGTAATTATTCTTGGACTGCTTTACCCTTGAAGACGGAACCCATAGAGTCTCAAATCCAGACGTGTGTAATTAACTACAAAAAAAAAACGCAGCGTAAAACTTCTTAAGACAGAAGACGTCAACTGCACTGAGACAGAAGCCCAAAATCTCGCAAGTCAAAACGTGTTACCGCTGGAACAAATTTGTTCATTAGTGTAGCCCGGGGACAAGAAATACTGAAGATTAAAATATAGAGAGAGTCTTCAGAATCTTCATTTTTGCACCGTGCATCAACGACAATTAAACACTTTATTATCCAACTAATGCTCAATATATAATTTGTAGATAAAATTAAAATTATAAAATACTTAAAAGTGCCCCAACATATTTCGGATCAGCAGGGAGCCTTGTACAGTGCTTGGCTTCCTATACAGTCAACTACACACACGCACAACTGGTCAGAATATGCTGCCATAACACAGACCTTGTCCATGTCAACGGACACGATAGAACCATTCTTGCAATTTTTAGGCAAGCACGGTAAAAGGCTCCCTGATGATGGATCCTCTGTGATCCGAAACATGTTGGAGCACTTTTAAATATTTTATAATTTTAATTTTATCTACACATTATACATTGTGCATTAGTTAGATAATAAAGTGTTCAACAATCTTCAGAATTTTGCTGGTCTTAAGTTTCCATCTCAATCTGATTTAGGAACAGGCCTAAGGAATTACACGATATAAACCTGTGACTTTTCTTTCCCCCATTTTCTTGAAAGCTCAAAATTTCGAGAGCCAATTTTATCTTCGTCATCAGGTTAAGCAGAAAAATTAGAAAACTCTTTCTTGAGTCCACAGATGGAACTAATCTCTTATTTCAATCCCTCCGTCTTTCAGTAACTTAGTAATGACGTAAGCAAGAAATATGTGTCTTGACTAGACGGTAATCTTCATGATAGAAACGTTTATATTACCGCAGTTCAAAGGCTCCACTGATAATCCGGCAGTGTACAACATTCACTAGAACTGTGTACAGTGATCCCCCTTAGTAACGTTTCTGTCATCCTACATCTTTTGAAAAGTTCTACTGAGGTTTAAGAAATCACGCCTGGGAAGTTATTTGGGTGTTCCTGTATGATTTGTATAAATTCTGTTTTAGCACGTTCAAACATGATGCCGTGAAAAGAGTTTGTGTATCTTGTGCGGGAATCTTTGTAGGAAACGAACTCCATATGCGTGGAGATCTTACTAAGAGGAATACTCGTTTTTAGTATTTAAATTCCTGTATCCCAGTGTGGCTACCTTAAATTGTGGTAAATTGGAATTATTTATTACGCAGAGTTTTGGAAGTGTGAAGGAATTTAGTGAATCTTAACTTAAAATATCTTCTCTCTAAACCCGAAAACAAAGCAAGGGAATATTACACGTATCTTTAATATTTTAAAGGATTTACATTCCTAATGATCCTTGTGTTATTTAATTCTTATACAGCAGATAAATAAATTCCCAACTAGAAAAACAATATTTCATACTCCGCCATTATTAAACATGAATATATTACAAAAAGAACTGCACTTTTTACTAACCCTTTAAACGCCGAGTTAAATCCCATCTGCCATTTGCTAGCATTATTCGGAGCTCACCATATTCTCCACGTTAGCAGGTAAAGGGTTAATTACAGTACCAATTGGATTTTTTAAAGTTTCTGTAATATAATAATTCTCTCTCTAATAAATTGTTCAAAGATAATTAATTTTTAAGAAAATTTGTTATTAAACTTCGACGCCAAGAAACCGTTTATTAACCGATAATATAAGAAAAGAGTTATGCATTGAGTAAGGTAATTAGTTGTGCATTATTAATAAAAGGCATAGATATACAATCCATGTAATTCTTCGTCTATTCGGTTTCGAAAGTCAGACACATTTGGCAGAAAGCTGAATTCAACCAGTGGCTGAGTTCTAGTTTAACATCGCTACTATCTTTCTCCATCTGCCATCCAAGTATAGGTATTACAATAGACCTGCTTTAACACAAGACTTAAGCAACAAAATATTTCGTAATGTAAGCTTAATTATGACTAGCTTAACAAAAAAAATCAATTAACATTTTAATTAAATTTCAGTCGCCATGCAGATAGAGGCTACTATCAAAGTATAGAATGCAAGTGTGAGTCATGTAAAGCGTAATATGGATTAAATAGAGCAAGATACTTATCAAGAAAAGCACGGTAAGCAGTGTGACATACCTGGATGTACGGTTCATGCAGCAAATTTTAAATTCATGCTCGTGCCTTCCATATGCGCAAGTTAACAATGAGATGAGTGTCTCTTCTATTAATTGTATTTCGTTGTACAAGTGTGTTAGTAATTTTAACTAAGAAGAGCGATGAAATAGATAAAGGTGCAAAAAAAGCTTCAGATACCAAAGGAAAAGAATTGTATGAGTAATGAATGAAGTAGTCAAAGCCACGCATAACCAAACACGCCTAAAGCTATATAAAAATAAAAAATGGTTTATAGACTTTATTTTGTGAACCAGCAATTCCGATCACCAGTAATGAAGTCTAAGCCTATTTCTAATTCAGAAAAAACTTCGGAATATAAATGCAGGTTTATGGGAAGAGTTTATAAAAAAAGCCACAAGCACAAAGATGAGTCAAAACATTGATGCAGTTTCTTAGGCTTTCACGGCGGGAAAGAATGAGATGACAGTTTTTTCAATTCTGACAATGTAAGCTTGTGTTTTTGTACTAAATTTTCGGAAGAACTTCCTGAATTTATTTTATAGGTATCAATTTCTCGTCAAAGAAACTGTGTCGCCCTCCCTTTCTATAATTCTAATGAGCTACATTACTTGAAACGTAAACCTGTAAATGACCCACTTTTCTCCCCGATTCGATTTATTCTACGAAGATATAATTCCGTCTTTGTGAAGCGGGAATCACAACGTTTTTCCGAAACGTCCCTGTTAACCAACAAGCCTACATAGTGTGAAAACTTGGAAAACTTTACTTCGATTAATACCTTTAGATTTTCATTTGAATATAAATTACATCCATCTTCGATGAGGCTTAATTGGTATAGGAGAGGCTAAAATAGCCTATATTGAATACAGGAGTCTAAATGTGATATATTACTGTAAATCGTTATAGAAAATTTTAGAACTGTAGAATTATGCAGAATTGTAAGTGTTTATGTTACAAAGCCAAAAGTTCGGTCACACTTTTTGGTTAAAACAAAGATATCCTCGTATGAACAAATACCAAATTTTAAATAGTTATCCCTTATGTAAGACGTTTTACAGTCTAGATTCCTTACTGTCAATAAGCCTCTTTTAATGTCGTTTTAATTGCGCTGTATTCAGTAAGCATCCACAAAAATGTATAACAGAAAGCAGAGATTTTATGATGTGAGCAACATTCGAAAAGCTGAAATAATACAAGAATGCTAACATTTAAAGAGGAAATGTATCTTAAACCGCGTAGAACGTAGAAAATGTAAGCATAATAGAAACAGCACAGATAGCAGAAGATTCTAAAAGATAATCACATGCTGCAGGATGCACAGAAATTAGAAATTAGAATTAATAAATTAAATAGTGATTATGTTTATTTTGTACAAACAATTGGATACACAAACATAATAAGTTAACGGAAGCATAATCACAAACAGAGATCGGCATAAGAATAAAAAGTATAGATTGTCTCCTTTTGTAAACATGTACAGTACTTTTGAAGCTGTTTGCCTTACCTTGTATACTGGCCAGTGTGACAGGAGGAAATACGCAAGCTATCCTGTAAACAGAAAAATTATTTGTACATGACGGGAGTTGTTCGATTAGTGTAATTACTTAGTTTTAGGACATATTACTTAAAGGAGAACGGACTTGAAATCCCACCTCCACTTCCACACATTTTTACAGTATGGTATTTGATTCAATACGAAAAGATACACTTTAACCAAAGTAGCTCAGTCATTACAGTGACGACGCGGACTGTGTTCAGGAAAAGATTTTTGTACAGTGTGGTTCCCTCTCATGTCTATATTCAGTCCTTAATTGGAGGCCCTATTCTAGAGGCTAAAGCAATCGGAGCGTAAAGCTAGCGTCTCACACCCAAATAGTGCCCAATTTAAGGTGGATTGGAGACATTCGTCCACAACCCGAAACGTCTTTCTTGTGTGCTTCTCAACTGAAAATACAGATCGCTTTAAATGTGTCGCGTTACTTCAATTTCTCTGGAAGGTAATTTTTCTCTTTCACTCAGTTTTCCCCACCAAAACCCTGTATATTCTCCCCCATACGTGCCACATTCCCCGCCCATCTCATTCTTCTCAATTTGATCAACCGCACAATATCTGGTGAAGACTACAAGTATCAGTTTTTTATTGTCCTTTAATACCAAGTCGCATTCATTTATGCAGCGAACTCTAAAGGAACTGAAATACAATAAAATGTTTTAAGTATGAAAGACCCTAAACGAAATTCCTTGTGTGGAAGGTCACAAAACATGAAGAAATTGGCTCACGTACACTTGCATTGCGTCTTGAATTGCTCTATTTGAAGGAAGACTTTTTAAAGGGCAATTAAAAATACAGTTTTGTTGGTCGTTAAAAGCGCACATGCACCACATATAAACACGGAACACTAACCTACCACACCGCTAACTTGCTGCCAAGATCATACGGAATAGTTTGTCTGCGAGTAACCTGTGACAAAATTCAGATGGTCTTTTTAGAACTACGCACATCCGAAAGCAGTAATCTCAGCAACAGAACGGTTTCGCAACGTGTGTGTATAATAAGCTTCTTAGTGCCAGAATATTTAAAATACAGTAGCTTTCTACATTGCAATACATATCATAGTTATATAGAATGAAGATGAAATGCCTAGCCTTGTGGCCTGTTCACCGGTTTTACTGACTCTCTCGTTCAAAACATATTTTGTGTTTCTGAAAATGTAAAAACATATGTACTGCTCGTGTAATGATAAATAAACCATAAGAAGCAACAATAATCAAACTAGTCTGTGCCCTTGAAAACAGAGAGGCGGTTGAAATTAAAGACGACTGCTAAATGAATGCATGCCGATAGTATCTATAAAAATTATTGGCTTAATAATAAAATTATCTTACTTATTTACTGCAAAAAATTAGTTTTTAAAAGACACTATTTTTCGGTTAACAATGTGATTTACAAGAGAAAGTGATATGTTCTGACACTTGCTTCTAAATTTACTTACGAAAAAAGAAGTATCTAATGGGGGAAGGGAAGTGATAGTCTGTAAGATGTTATCGGAGTTATTTAACATTGGATAAAATGCATATTTAAGAACTACGAAGTAGTCCACAGAATATACATATTATATTCTTGTAAAATTATTTGATGGTAAATGATAGGCTTTTATGCGAAACTGATAAAAAGAATAAGAACTGAGAAAGTAATTAACACAAAGACTTCACTATTCACTGTTATTGCACAAACGGAAGGAAAATTAATTACTCAAGAAAACTTGCTTCATACGCTTCAAACTGAAGCTGCAAAACAACATTACATTAAAATATAAAAGTTCGATTTTAAAGCCATTGAATTTCAACCAACGATTATCTGTTGCTTGTTAAAGAGGTAGGTTGATTTGCTGAATTGTTATTTGGAATAAGAGACATCGGTTATCCCTGTGTTTTTCAGAAGAAAGATCTAAAATATTAATGCAAAAGTTAAGCAATGCATGGGACTAGTAACAATAGTGGTCTAATTACATAAAAAAACGTAGGATTAGCGGTGAACTTGTTTTAGACACGCATTATGAAATAAATTTTTTCTCTACAATTATTGCCAATATAGCTCAACTTGTTCTGAAGAACATTACGTGTTAGATTTTAATTTCGATACAAGAACAGAAAAGCGTGTTGGCCTTCATGTGATGTATTCTTAACACCATCTGAATACCTCGAACAGATGTAATAATACTTTTCAATACCAAATTTTATAACAAATCATTTTGAGGTTCTCCACTTGTCTGCTGCCTACCGAAAGATACATCTACAGTCCGAAAGAAAGACTGACATACACTTACGGTGAAGGACGAAGGGACCGAGCAATTTTAATAGGTCTGAGCTGTGTTGAGAACAGGTTTTGAATGACACTTTTTTTAATTATCTGCAAGTACGAAAGCAAAACAATAGCCAGTTTTCTTACACTAATGTGCGTGTGTGAATCTTCTTGAGCATCTCTTTGGGAACTTCAACTCTCGCAGTGTGGAAACTTATTGTTTGTTTGTTTATTTGGTCTATCGCATACATCTTGACATTGGACAGGCGATTCTGGAGCATTGTATTTCGTAGAGGGGTTGCATAGTAGGGCAGACAGCTTGTCCCAGTTTAATTTCATCCTCGTGAATCTTATGAACTACTTTGAGAAACAAACCAGACCCCAGCCTTAAGAAATCCTTCAATCGCCGCGTGAGATATGGTAAATTTCCTCAAGTGCAGCGCTTATCACAAACATTTGAGAGCTGCATAACAATTTAATATACAATTATTCTTAGCCACACTTACAAAAACTTTCCGGTATGTTTACTTTTCAAAACTATATTATGCTTAAGTTTATTGTAGTGAGGTAAAAGTTCCCGGGGCGATGACAACAAAACGTACTCTTCCGCTAATTCACACCATGTAGTCTGGTACCGAAACGGAGTGAATGCTGAAGGCGGTAGTGGTGAATATTTGGAGAAATGGGCCTTATAATTCTTACAGTTACAGTGAGGTATGCCAGTATGGAGCTTCGGTATTCATTCGGAGAGCATTTATTAGTGTATTGCAGGATACCTTAGCCTACATCTTCTATCATTAGAACAGCAATAGTAGTTTATTAGAAAAAGTCTGTAACAAGCTACTATACAACCTATCACCATATGGAAGAAGATAGTAGTTTTTTATATTATGTTACTCATTTTGAAACGCGATAAGCAAGGCCGGTCTTAACACATCGTGGTGGAATTGAATCCTGCTACATCCGTATGAATGTTTCAGTGAACCGCAACAAAGAAGGATCTAGTAAATTTCATTCACCAACAAATGCACTTCTTATTAAATTTGGGAAGGCTTTAAAATTTACATTAAAATTCACATTGAGTTTGCTCCTACATGTTTCGGTCTACGACCACCATCAGGGAGCTTATACTAGAGT
>Ga0123355_10003415_pt1 | contig 22750 bp, 27 predicted proteins | sample TergutEmb28metaG_3_FD_89872 | JGI IMG/M metagenome (GOLD analysis project Ga0123355, IMG submission 89872) | Embiratermes neotenicus P1 segment gut microbial communities from Petit-Saut dam, French Guiana - Emb289 P1 | ecosystem: Host-associated > Arthropoda: Insects > Digestive system > Gut ... | reverse complement strand
GATCTTACGGACCCGAGAAGAGTTGTGTATCGCTTTCGGCTTGAGGGCGCGGGTTTGGATTCGAGAGATGCAAGCTGGCAGGACGTAGGCCCACGAACCGAGGTGACCTATACGCGCCTTCCTCCCGGTACCTACAGATTTCAGGTGATGGCGTCGAGCGGAAACGACGTATGGACCCAACCAGTCTCTTCCGCGACACTGACAATTCTGCCCCATTTTTACGAGCGGCCATGGGTTCAGTCCCTGTTTGTGCTGGCAGGTGTCCTATTGGTTTGGATTGGTATTTCTTTGCGGCTCCGATACGTTTCCGCCGCTATCAGGATAGGAGCGGAAGAACGCGCAGACGAACGAATCAGGATTGCAAGAGAACTTCATGACACTCTGTTGCAGGGAGTTCAGGGACTCTTGCTCAGTTTCCACGTTGCTGCAGAAAAGGTGCCAGTCGATCATGTGTCTAAGAGCTCCCTGGAAAAAGCACTGACGACCGCCGATCGCATCATCGTGGAAGGCCGCAATCGCGTCAGTCGGCTACGATCAGAGAAGGCCACCGACGCCGAACTGAAGACCTTAATCGAAGGCGTCGCCTCGAATCTCAATGGCATCACAGCAATCGATTTTGCGGTAAAGCGCACGGGAGGAGCTGATATTCTTCAAAATCACGTTGTCGACGAAGTTTTCTGCATTGCCCGAGAGGCGCTGACGAATGCTTTCCGGCATTCGGGAGCCTCGCGCATCGTGGTGGAACTCGATTATCAAAAGCGGGAATTCAAGATGAGTTGTCGTGATGATGGCCGTGGCTTCGATGCGGAAGCATTTTGCGCGCGCCAGAGCAACGGCCATTGGGGACTTCGCGGCATGGAGGAGCGTGCCGCAGGCATTGGCGCCAAATTATCGATGAAGAGCGCCGCCGATAGAGGTACTGAGGTGCATATCACCATGCCGGCCCGACTAGCATATGCGCGAAATCGCCGATTCGGCGATTTCCTGAAGCGAAAGACCGCCGCAGAGTAGCTGTTCTCTTGCGCTCGCTCCACAAAGGGTTGGCTGAGATCGCGAATCTCCCGCCGCCACCTCTGGTCTCCTGGGCGCTGCCGCGGTTTCCTGGTCCAATACCAGGCGAAAGCTCTCCGGCGCCAGCGGACGATGGTGTCGGGTTGCACGATCTGCAGCCGGGGGCGCCGGACACAACCAATCTCCGCTAGGAATGGACCAAGGCTAAGGCTTGTGCTGCTGTGGGTCTAGGCCGTATCATCGAAGTGCAAGGCCAGCCTAAGCGTAAGTCATTGATGGCGCTATCGTCTAGGGGTTAGGACGGAAGATTCTCAATCTTCAAACCCGGGTTCGATTCCCGGTAGCGCTACCAAGTTACCTCCTGCTATCACCTGCTACTGGTTACACTTACCCGGCTCCCTGGTTCTCGTGATGAAATCGCTCATATCACTTGGTGTGGCACAGTAGCAGCCAAAAGGGGGCACAATTTGGGGCACAGTCGGAAAATGTGCCCCCTCGCCGCTCTGGGCTCCCGTTAGCGCCTCACCCGAGCCCCGCCCTCGGGAAGCGACACGCACTAGGACGCCGGCGACGGCGTGGGTGCGGGAAAAAACATTCTGGGATTTGATAGAGAGCGCTCAGGGTCCTGGCGGAGTGAGTGTAGACGCCTTCCTGGCTACAAAGCACTCTGCATCTCAATGAGTGTGAACGCCTGGTGGCGTCAGTTGCGTGCGTCGAGCACCTCGAAGAACTTAAGGGTGAGAATTTCTAGCGACCGAGGGCTGGAGAAGGCGAAGTCCGCCAGTGGGACACACATCTGGATAATCAGTGTATTCAAATGTTTTTCCATCTTTGGGCTGGAATCGCTTTATCCAGTCCACGACACTAGAAACCGAAGCAGGGAACGGGTTCCCGCCGTCTCCATTCAACCACTGCAAACGCCATGCAGGTTCGGGCGAATGCCGCTCTGTGTGGAGTTCCGAAGGATTAGCTACCAAAATCTCTGCACCAAATGTTTCAGCTTCTTGACGAACCAGCCCACCGTGATACCCTGACAAACTTCGGAACTCCGTCGCTCCGAGCAGTTTCGACAACTGGCTAAATTCCTCTTTGGGCATCGTGCCGTGAAGCCGTTCAGTCTGCCCCTCATCCGTCGAGCGCACAATTCGGTATTCGCCATCACGAGAAACGGCAATACAGACATGTCGCATATTTCCGCGCTGGAAAACCCCCGAATTGTCATAGGAAAGCCGAGCCATCACGTCGGGGTCGGGTCGGGGGAAATGGTATGGCTCCTGGGCCACCGCAATGGACGCAGCAACGGTTAGAAGCGCGCTCGCAAGCAGCAATTTTTGGCTACGATGCATGGCAGGAACCTCCGAGAGTTGCCTTCCCCGATTCTAGCTTGGGAACGCGCTCGACCGCATCTCTTGCAGGTGAGCAAGGCACAATTTGGTGAAATATCTAAAATTAACCGGCCAATCTGCTTGCACCTTTGAAACAAAGCGAAGCGCTTTATAATCAAGCAGATTGGCCGGTTATTTTCGATATAACTGGTCCAATCTGTGCACGCGAATCCCGATTAAACTCACCGTCCTGGGCGAACGACCGACTGCAGACTCCGTACTTGCGTTTGCGCAAGGACCGGGGGGAAGACGGATTGGTCAGCAGTCTGACCCTGTGTGAGCTGTCCTGCGTGGCAGCGCAGCTGAGGCTCAGGCGACGAATAGCCCACATCCAGGCTGGTTACGGCTGGGGACTCCGGGTATTCAGGTACTCGACAATCAGCCCGTGCTTTTCGAGCACGGCTTCAGCCCGCTTGAACAGCACGTAGCTGTAGTCTCCGGAAATGGTGCCGTAGACTGGGTATAACGAGCGTCTTGGAGCCGCCCGTTGCACCAAGACAGTTCAGACACTCGGCGGGTCAGTTCCTCGGTCGAGAGTGCATCAGGCTTGTTGCCGGGCGCATACGACACACCGTCAGGGAGCCAGACTCTCAAGTCCCGCCGGCATTCGCTCACGCTGAAGGCTTTTAACGTAGCCAGTCCCGAGTCGGCGTCATCGAGCCGTTTCTTGGCGTCAGAGTCGGGCTGGGCAGCGCAGGCGCAGGTACCCAGCAGTAACAACAAGGCGGCGTACTTCATGGTTTTCTCCGTAGATAGAATTTCATACCGCATGCCAGATGGTTTTGATGAGCCAGATCAGCACTACCAGCCCGATCAGGAAAGCGATGATTTCGACCAGCACGATCCAGCAGCCGCCATTGGTTGCCTTGGTCAGGGCGACAATGCCGATTCCTACCGCTACCAGAACCAGCAGAGCGGTACCCTGGATGCCGCTGTGGCCGAGTCCCCAGATTGCCATCAGCAATACGCAAGGTACTCCCAGCAGAATTACCGGAATCATGAGCAGGGAAAAGGCTTCGGCAATCTTCCAACCGGCACCGGGTGGCTTATAGCTGGCGAGACGTTCTTCTCTGGCCAGGTCGTACTGGGAGCGGTTCGTGGGTTGCCATTCGTCAGTGAAGTCGTCAGACCAGGAACTCATTTTCTTCAACTCCAGATGTAGCGGACTAGTTCTGCCAGTCCCATCAGTACGGTCGCCCCGAGTCCGATCAGGAGAGCCACACCAGCCAGGGCCAGAACGAGCACAATCGGAGACAGAGCCAATCCGATGATTCCGCCGACTACCTGAGGGGCGTGATCTGCGGCTTTGCCGAGCGGGGCCTTCAGCGGGGCCAGCTTGCGTCTGATCAGGCGGAATCCGGTCACGACCGGACCGAATACGCGGGCCTCAAGTTCCCGTCCCAGCCGGTACTTTTCGACCAGCCATCGTCCGGCTGCGGTTTTCTCGATGAACCGGATCACCGCCTGGCGTCGGCGCTCTTTGGCTAGCTGTTTGGCCAGACGGGCGGCCTGCTCGGCACGCAGTTCGGCCATTTCGCGTTCGGCCTGCCGGATGGCATCCTGGCGGTCGGAATAGCAGTGCTCACAGGAACACTCCGAGCGGGGATATGTGTGCAGTTACTTTCCCTCCATAAAGCGGGTAGAGCGGGCCCAGGCCACCCCTTCGGCGTAGTGCGCCTCTGACTCCGCAGATTGGGAAGGTTTGCTCCGAGCATATCTATCTACTCTTCCACGACTTGGCAGGAGAGTCTTTGTCCGCCAGCATGGTTGTCGCGAATTCAGGCAGTTGAGACGCTTACGGATGCTCTGCCTCCGGTTCTCAGGCGCGCCGCACAAAAGCTAGGTTTCTCTCGACCGTTTCCCCGAGCCCCGACCCTTGGAACTGGGATCAACCGGAAGCCATGCGTCCGCGCGGCAGGGCGCGGAGAAAAACTTCAGTCGCCGATACTGAGCGCTATGATTCCTCGCAAAACTTGACAAGAAAAAAAGGGGGCATCTGTTTTTTCTTGACCTCGTGTCCTTGCCTCTCGCAAGGTGACGGAATGCAAGCACTTCCCATGCTGCCGAGAATCGTCCGTGTCCAGCCCTTGCGCATGGCTCTGTACTTGGGGAAAGATCCGCTCGGTAACCGCCAGCCGCTGCAACAACGGTGGGCGCGTGCCCGATGGCGCAAGTACTATCAGAATGTACTCAGTCTGGAGGCGCTCGGCCTGGTGAAGCTTGTTTACGTCCCTGACCGACCAATAAGACGTGCTGTCAGCAGTCGTTAGCCATGCGGTGCAGGACTCCCGCGTACCGGACGCAGGTTTCCCTTTGCGCGGCTTCCACAGCTTTCGACCGTTCCCATGCGGCGGGATCAATGAGCAACTCGATAGCCTCGCGCAGACGTCTTCTCAGTTCGGTCGGTGGCAATGCATCGAGCTCGACCGCCTCATTGCCGTATAGCTCTTTGAACCCCTCGGCGCGGGAGTCCGACTCCTTGACCCGCAGCGGAGGGAGGTTGAACTGCCGGATGTCTGCTTGAAAGATCGCTATGCGCTGGACTTCGATCTCTATCCCTGTATCGGCATGCAGGCGACTGACGAGGTCGCGCTCGATGTCTTTGCCGGACGGGTCATGGTCTCCCAGGTAGAGAATTACCGGCTTCTTGCGGTTGTAGGCGTATTCGCACAACCGTGTGCCGGCTTCGTGAATGTTCGAAGTCGAGTTGAATCCCCGGATCGCCTCGATACTGATGCCGTACTCTCTGCGGATTTCTTCAATCGAACCTGTGACCGCATCTTTTTCGCACCAGATTTCGACATGGTGGGGCTGGTCCTGCCATCGGTCGCGGCGGAAGTTCTCAAGTGCGCGCTCCATCGCTTTGGTTAACTCGCCCAGGTTTTTCCAGTCTGTCGAGCGGTAACTGGTTCTGGAACGGTCGACGATCATGTCGTAGTCCACTGAGCCCTGAGTGCGAGCCAGCGTCATAGCCTTGCTGACGCGCTGGTAGTCGCCCCGACAGTTGTCGATGACCCGGGCGGACACCAGGCGGTAAAAAAGCTGCCTGACGGTCATCGGATGCTCGGCTTCAAGAATCGTGCGGGCAGCGTTGATCAGAGCCTTTGTCTGTTTTGCAAGTCCTCTCATAGTTCCCCTTGAGCAAACTGCTACTAGTCTCGATTTGCTCTACTGCACCCAATCGGCGACGCTTTTCTATCCGCCGTCCTCGGCTTTTTCAAAATCGGCGCGGCGGATTCGAAGTTCCGCGGTATCAACAAGTTAGGTTCTATCCGCCAAATATTCACTCTCTTAGAGAACGGCGGATAGGCGGATAGCTCGGTTTAGCCGCCGTGTGCCTCTGCCAGTTTCAGGAATTGGCTGCGGCCGGCCTTCGCAGCGACGATCAGCCCGTCGGCGATGCCTTGGTCTACAAACAGCCGTGTCCGGTGGCGAGGCAGATTGACAGCCTTCGCCGCCTTTTCGAATTCCGTCTTGGTAATACCGGGATTGTCGGCCAGCAGCGTTTTCGAAGCTGCGCGCCCATAGTCTGTACCGGCGCGATTGGCCGCTCGTCGACGGTGAAAGTTCCCTTCCCGTCTGTTTCTGTGTAGTGCAGCACGAGTTCATGGCGCTGCTTGATGGCGCGGCGTTTCCAACTCTTCAGGTACAAGCGCTGCAAGCGCCCGTCGTCGCTTGTATTGCTGAGATAGAAAGCGGCATCGATGGCGGGTTTCAGGTCGGACGATCCGCGATAGACCTTCGAGTTTTCGCTCTTGCCCGGATGATGCAGGAACAGGACGCCACAGGCGCCAGCGCGTAGCAGAATGCGCCCTTGGTTGATGAAGGCGCGCATCTCCGCTGAGTCGTTCTCATTCTGACCGTCGAAAAACGCGATGAGGGAATCGACGACGACGAAGGGATGCAATCCCTGCGCTGCCTGTTCCTTGACCCACGCCACAATGTGAGGATGTGCGGGATTAGGCGGCTCTTCTTCGCACCAATCGCCCCAGATTTTCAGGTTCGTGCCTGGCCCGTTCTCGACATCCAAGCGGCGGCAGGTGTCGCCGATGATGTCGACGGGGTTCTCTCTGGTCAGGTACAAAACCGGATGCAGCTCGCACGGTTCGCCAAGGAAATCGCCGCCCGTGGCGATCTTGTCGACCAAGTAGACGGCGAGAGGGCTGGAAGAGGCGAGCTCCCTCCGCCGTAAAATGGATTGAGCGCAATGACATTGGTGTGGTTCAACAGATTGAACGCCTCCACAACAAAGTCCAGCTTCCCGTGCTCGCCAACCTTAAAGAATTTCAACACACGCAGGTCTAGTTCTGCCTGTGTCCGGGTCGTCAATGAATTTCGCTCAGAACCAAGCGGGCGCGAGGACAACGGAAATGCCCCACTGCGGTTCGCGTCGAACCCAGTTAGAGGATTGATCGGCCTGGCACTTCCAATTGTGAGAATCGGAGCCGCTTCGATGTTTCCAAAGAGCCTGGGAATTGGGCCGCCAGATTTTTTGCCCTCGTCCTCATCTCCGATGGGGAGATCGAAAGTTCCGCTGAACACGAACCGATGCCTCTGGTCGTTAAGGGATAACGCCCTCTCAGCCGGGAGGAGATAGGGGTTTTCGGGCTGCTCATCAAAGTCTGAAGCATCGTCGATCGTTTTCGAGAGCGTGTAGCTGCCCGAGAATTCAATTTCATTGGACAGTCTGCGGTTCAAGGAGAGCGACAAACCGTGATAAACCGAACCAGCATGATTCTCCCACTGATAAATGTCGTTGAATTGGGGTGAGAGCCGTGCCGGAGGGAACACTGGTCTCCCCAGCTGCTGTGGAAAGGGAATCGGAATCCCGAGACTGGCCGCATTGTCCAGGGTTAGTGGTACGGGTAGTGGCAGATTTACATTCCGAGTACGCGACAGTCTTATGCCACGGGCGAACAGGAGCGTTGCGCTAACGGTGAGGTTTGGGGTAAGGAGATGCTCGACTCCCCCACTGGCAATCGCGCTGCGGGAGGTCTGCAATTTCGGGTCTGCAGTAAAGATTGATGGCAGAATCGAAGCGATAGGAGCCGAGGAGGCTCCGCCCAAATGGGACTGGAAGATTTGGGTCGCGGTGTGTCCGTACGCGACTTGCTCAAAACCTTGAATGCCGTTTTTCTCAAGAGAGCGGTTCACGGCAGCTAGCAGGTAGCGGTCAAAGAAAATGCCAATTCCGGCCCTTAACACCCAGCCTGCCGCAGGGCTATAGGCCAGACCTACCCTTGGAGCGAGATCGTTGGAATCTGCCCTAAACTGCGCCGGCAGATGTTGAAAGTCGTAACGCACGCCCACATCGAGAGTGAGCGGTTTGCCAAGTGTCCAATGGTCTTCGATGAAGCTGGAATACCTAGGTGCTGCGAAGTTCGTGTTCGGACTCCCGAAGGCTTGTCGGTACTGATCAGGCTGACCGCTCAGGAAGCAATCGAGATTGGGGAAAGTGTAGACCGCACCAAAGCCGTCAAAGGCGGACACTCTCTCCCTTATCCAGTCCAGGTCTCCTCCAAAACTGAGTAGGTGACCACCTTTCACAACGGACACGATATCGTTCAGTTCGTAGTGATTCTCCCGTCGCCGGCCATTTCCGTCGTAGGAACGCCCGAAGTCGACTAAACCAGCTATCGCAATTCCGGGTCCGGTTTGGTCGGTGGTTCTCAGTACGGCTCTACGGGTGCTCACCTGAAATCGGATGCTGTTGAGGGCCTTGTTGCTGAGAATTGAAGTGAGCGAGCCCGTCATTCCTTGATCTTCAATGAAGCTGCTCCCTCGCCCACTAGGATCGACCAGACCACCCGTATTAAAGGCGTCCCCCGTCTCGCGATTATTGGTTAAAGCATACTTCAGCAACAAGGAGTGTTTGTTTTCTATGTGATGATCGAGTCTCCCGGAAACTTCAGTTTCCGCACGCGACGTCCGAAACAACCGCGGATTGAGGGCGCGAGTTGTCATTCTTGGGAACACCCCGGCGTTGAGCAGGCCGTTTATGGTGCTCGCTGTCGACGGAGAGAGCAGGGAGCTGTCGTCGCCCTGTGACCCCTCTTGCTCTCCCGCCACGTAATAGAACGTCCGATCGCGAAAAATCGGCCCCCAGCCGACAGCCCCGCACGAAACCGATTTAGGTCGGGAGGCTCTTTCTCGTTCGTGAGCGGGTCTCTGGCATTCAACGCACCGTTTTGGATAAACACGAAAACGTCGCCGTGAAGAGTGTTGACACCGGTCTTGGTCACGACGTCAATGGGGCCGCTCGCGCCTCCGCCGGACTCGGCGGATAAACCATTGTTTACCACCTGAAACTCTTGCACAGTCTCCGGCGATAATTCCGTGCGTACCGAACCCGTGAATTCATCGTTGTTTTCCACGCCATCGATGTAGAGGCTGTTGCTTCGGGAACGCAGCCCTGCGAAGGTAAAACCGCTGTCACTGAGGGCTCCGCTGCCGCCACTAGGTCCCTGAATATTTGACCGCATTAATTGCGGCGCCAAAAGGGCAAAGTCGAGGTAGTTGCGGCTCACGACGGGAGACTCTTCTATTCGCTCGTGGTCAATCGTGGCCGCCTCGGTGGCCTGAGAAGGGTCAATGGCAGGTGGTTGTTCCGACACTGTGATCTGTTCTTTTACTTTGCCAGGAGCGAGGTGAACTGTTAGATGAATGACCCGCCCAATAGAGATCACAATTGCGTCGTTCACATAGGGGCCGAACCCGGGCGATTCGACGCGAAGCTCGTACGGGCCAACGGGAAGCTCGGCGACATAAAAGAACCCCTCAGTGTTTGAGAAGACCGTGCGAGTCTGGTTGGTACCCTGGCTCCGAAGCGTAACTTTCGCACCCGCAACGGAGCTGCCGGTCTGGTCTACTACATTCCCCTGAAGGGCCCCTGCCACTCGGGAGGTCTGTGCCCTTGAAAAGGAAATAGCAAGCATAGCAATGACCATAATTGTCAGCCCAAAGTGCCGAATTCTTCCCGATGGAAACATGGCTCAACTCAATCGCGCAGAAACTTGGATGGAAACGCGCCACGACTTGTGCGACTTCTGAGCGAATCAGATTCGGAGAGGTAAAGGCGGAGAATGGCCAATCAGCTTGGTCGAATTAGGTCTCGCGACCACCAGTGCGGCGAGCAAGGCCTGCAAGTGAGAGGTTGGCGCCCCGGTGAGGAACATGACCGTAAGGCGGACGAATCCAATAACGACTCCCACGATCAGGACCACGAGCACGGTGCTGTATTCAACGTCGTTTCCGGTCTTGAACGTGTTGTCCCAGTGATCAAAGAGTTCTGAGACGTGGCCCCAGACGGAAAGGACGAGGACCAAGGCTGCGCCAAATTGAAGAAGCTTCTGCCGCACTCTAATTGTTAGATTATATTTGGCGCTTGCCGGAAAACACCTACGGTAAGGATTCGTGCGTTTTTGTCCTACTTCCCTCCGGTAAAGACCCTAGCCTGGCAGCCAGGTCGGAAATGTGGTGTTCAACCACGAACCGGGTTATGCAGATAGACTGAATCGGTCTGGAGACCTAATGGCGCTATCTGCTAAACACGCAACATTCATTCGCTGCATTTCGTTGCTTCTCGTCTGTGCTGCGGGAGGTCACGCCTAGGACCAATTCGAAGGCCTGTGGCAGGGCTATGACGGCGAATGGATGCACGCGTCACGGCAACTGGTGGAGCTAGCTGAGGCCATCCCGTCCGAGAAGTACGGCTGGCGGCCCGCTCCGGGAGTCAGGTCCGTAAGCGAGGTGATCATGCACATCGCGGTTGCCAATTACGGCCTCCTGCACGTTACCGGCACGAAGCTCCCGTCCATCAGTGATTAACCCGGACTCTGCGGAGTCGCAAGGCTCCCCAATTGCCTCTGATGTCCTGCAGACGGCACGCGCCAGCCCGCCGTACGCCGATCTTCCGCACTGTGCCCGCTGCGCGCCGATCGCCGCACGTAATTACTGATCCGTTAACACTATTTAGTCATACGTTACCCTGGCCTCGTTTTTGCCTGGCTCCCCCACCGGGACCCCCAAAAACTGCAGTCCCCAGACGTCACCATCGTATTGAGCACGAGACTCGGAACCAGGCTAGTTATCGGGCTTGATAGCTCCATTGGTCGGTAGGTCTTAGCTGCCGCCGTCCGCGGCAGTCGGCATACTAGTGGCTCCCGTTCCTTTCTCGCAATGACTTCCGCAGGAAGTCCCCCGGCTAGTTAGCAGCGCCAACCGTCACCAAATCCGGTGAACACCAAACGAGTCGAGTTTCGCGTCGAAGCTGAGAATAGGGATATCGTCCGCGAGCGCTTGCGCCGCAAGCACACGATCAAACGGGTCTCGGTGCTCGGCGAGAAATCGGCCCGCTCGAAGAGCAACGGCCGCATCGATGGGAATCAGTGTGTATCCGGTATCTTCCATGACATCCAGAAATTCCTTTTCGAGTTTCTCGGCACCCGGAAGGCGTCCGAGCCGAACCTTGGTAGCGATTTCCCACGCCGAAGCCGCAGAAACCAGAATCACATTCGATTCGTCTCGAATGATCCCGGCAACCTTCGGACTCAGATTGGAAGGAGAGAGCGTAGCCCAGAGAAGAGTGTGCGTATCGAGCAGAACCTTCACTCACCTTCTCCATTCCAGCGACGAAGGTCTTCTTCCGGGAGAGGTTCAAAGAAGGAATCGCTCAGATCGAATCCAGGCGTCAGAAGCGCGCCGAGCCGCTTCTTGCCAACCGCGTGAATGGCCTCGATCTTCGCGATCGGGGTTTTATCCCGGCCAGAAGTAATGATGATAGTCTCGCCCTTCTGAGCCCTCTTCACCAACTCGGAAAGATTGGTCTTCGCCTCGTAAATGGTTGCCGTAATCATGTTTCGCTATCCTGCCAAGATAGCTTAACCAAGATATCAGCTACCGGTCAACCTCTCGTATCCTACGCATTCTCAATCGATTGGAAGGCACGCGCTGGCTCTGGATATAAGGAATCAAAGATGTTGAGAGTGGCGAGGCCTCCGAGCGGAGGCTGTATAAACACCCTAAACCGTCCGCGTCATCTTCCGATGCTAATCCGTGATGTAGTATCAGACACCTCGGGAGGTGGTCGTGGGATTGACATCGGTAAGTCTGACTGGTTCGAAAGGCTGTCCCTTGTTTACGTAGATCTGGGGTTTGAGTGCTAAAAAAAAGGCCCTTCCTCAACAAAATGTGTAATTCGCCGAAAGGCTCATCGGTAGAACTGGGGATGGGCGGCCACTTGCACGGCTGCCAGGAAGAGTTCGAAACGGACGCGGTCTTGACAGATAAGGCATCCGGGGAACGACTGCCCGAAATTGCCGTCACGTGATGCGGTGGAACGTGATCCTTCTCATGAACAACTTGATAGACCCCCGTGGTAGGTACCCAGTGACCGGGCTTCAGAATTTGCGCCATGTCTGGCGCCATCGTCCCGCCACCGGACCGGTGTTTTCCTTGTTGCCCATGAACGTGATGGAGGAGCTGACCGAAAGGGAGCGGGGTGCCCCGTCCATCATCGACCGCCGGCGCTCTCGCTCTGCTGGCGAGCAAAGCTTGCTCTTGCGTGCTTTTTCCGCCGACATTCGCGCTGGTTGTTCCGCCGCAAGTCTCCGCTCCTGAAGTCTCTGAGTTCCGTCCAAGAATATTGTGGCCATTTTGTGGCCAGAACAGCCGTAAACTGCCGTCTCTGGCCACAAATTCCTATCCGTGAAATTCGACCCTGCGTGGCTCTCGGTGAGAGCTAAGTTATTGTTGTTATGGTCGTTTACGGGCTGGTTGTGCTAGCGGCAAGATCCGGTTATCAGATTCTCAATCTTCAAACCCGGGTTCGATTCCCGGTAGCGCTACCAGTACCGAAAACGGACCTCCACAAGCGAGTGCTAACGCCTTCCATATGCCGGTGGGTGTCAAGCAAAGCCGATCTCCTTTTCTATTGCGCCCTCGAGCGCGTCATTACTGGGAGGCATCCCGCCTGGAGACCGGCACTCTCATCCCATGTGAGTTCGTCCAGACTACCTAAGCTTTTGCGCATCAGGAGTGTCATACTCCGTTACGACCGTTACCTTGGCCACCGCTCTCGCAGAGGGGTTTTCCTCGCTAGTCGCAACCACGTGATAAAGGCCAACATGGCGAGGAGCGGTGTAGAGTCCATCTTCCGTTATTTGCCCGCCGTTACGCTCTTGAACCGACCATCGTACTCCGGTGCTCTGAGTACCTTTGACCACCGCTTCGAAGCTCTGCTTTTCTCCGACGTGAATGGTCGCCTCAGAAGGATTGACGGCCACGTAGGCCGAGTCCCGCTTTACACTTTGTGGTGCTGTCGATGCGAAGGGAGCGGCTGCGAAGGAGAACACTAGCACGACGGCTAGCACTGTGTAAGAGTCACTGGACATAATCTGCCCTCCCGCGCACTTTACCGCTGCCGCCTATATCCCGATAACTCTGATTGTCCTCGCTGAGACCTTTTCCGCGAATTCTACATCACTATTTTCTTCTCGGTACCGTCCCCCCATTGGATGAGCACTCTGATTGGCGTTCCGTGAATCTTCTCTAGTGGAGGGATCATGAATGCGGTCTCTGCTTCAATCGTGGCATCCCAAATGACTTCGTTCGATCCGCCGAGCTTGTAGGCCCGGATGTGGATCGGGAAAGCTCTTTGTGGCAAGTTGTGGAACGCAATCATTGATTCGCAGAATTGTTAACAACCTACGACTTTCATTTTACGCGGGTATTGCCTTGAACTGGGTGCACCATAGGGTTTCACCCCGCTGGCGCGATTACGGTTTCAACAACCACTTAGAATTTTCTTCGCACCATCGGCATGCAACTCTTCCGTGAAGTTGGGGTTCCTGCCCATGCATGCCTTCTCTGGCGGATCGGCAGCGGCGTGCGCAAACTGTGGCATTAACGACGTGCAAGATTGAGGAAGGCAAAGCGTGATGTCTTCAGTTCAAAGAACAGCGGTTCTCAAAACGCTCGCGCCGATCGTGCTCTTGCTTGGCCACGTGCGCGGGCAGGATGTAGTTGTTGGCGTCAACGTGGTCAACCCGATGCGTGCCAGCGTCGCCGACCAGAACGCCGTTCTCGACCAGCTCGAGGCAGCTCGTGTGCACGTCATACGATGTGGCATCAGCAACGATGACAAGGGAATCGACTATGCGAAACGTGCGTCGGAGAAAGGCATTCGAATCCTGCTGGGCTTTGGTCCCCAATATCCGCCCAATTCTCCAACACGTGCCTATCAGCCCGAGCAGTTTCCCTCAATGTGGGGAGGACACCCCCTTTCCTATGCCGATCCTGAGCTTTCGAAAGCCTACTATCGAAAATTGTTCGATGCACTCGACGCCAGCGGCATTGTGCTCGCAGGCATTGAACTGGGCAACGAGATCAATTGGGCAGCCTTCAATGCCGAGTTTCCGCTTCCCGGCGAGGGCAAGATTCTCAGCCTCTCCGATCTTTCGCACGATCCCGAAGGAAAACAGATTGCCAAAGGGTTTGTGCAATACCTGAAGATCCTGGCTGTCTTGAAGGACGTCCGCGATCAGTCGAAGTTGAACCGCAATACGCCGCTCATTTCGGCTGGCATGGTGAGTGCGCCGGATGGAGAAAAGCTCTTCAACAACAAACGGGAAGACATGGTCAGCTTGCCGGCGACGATGGAGTTTCTGCGTGCCAACGGACTGGATTCGCTGGTGGACGGTTACGGGATTCATACTTATCCTTCGGGTGATCATCCGGGTGATCCTGCTGCGGCAAGGCGAAGAACCGAACGATTTGAGAGTGTTGATCTTGGTCCGTGTCGTCGGCCTGGCGATGCTGGAGGAAAGCCGTGCTGGATCACTGAGTGGGGATTTCCCAACAAAGATTTCTCATGTCCGGCTAAGGACTCTGCGCGGGCGCTTCTGGTTCAGGAGATGCGCGTGAATTTCGCCAAGGCCGCCGCTGAGCACCGGCTGGCGTCCATTCACTACTACTCCTGGAATTCCGATCCCTGGTCGAAACAGCCGGATGCCGATAGCGTCTATCGTTGTGATGCGCTCACGGAAGCCGGACGCTTGGCGGTTGCTCCTCTCTCCCCCGCCCTTGGCTCAAAATTAAATACCGCATCGTCTGTCGACTCCATTCGCATCCGCGTTGGCCTCCCTCTTGTAGTTCGCGGGCCGGGACCGGGAATTCCGGATAATCCTTTGAGTGAAATCCAGCTTCCAAACGGAAAATTTCGTGGATTCAGCGCGAGCGCAACCACGTATGCGATTGACGGCGACAAGCCTTGGGAGATGGGCGGTAAAGCGATGCCCGTTATGAAACCAGGACCGCGCGGCCAGTACGGCGAGAGCGGGGAGTGGATCAACCACGTCGAGCGGTCGGGCAAGCAACTCTTCGCCTGGGTGCACGACGAGACTGGTGACGGGCCTGGCATGGGGCTGAAATCCATGTCTTTGGCCATCTCTTCCGATGACGGATTGAGCTGGCGCCGCATCGGGCAGATCATCACTGGAACTCAACCGCTCACGCCAGGAAAGGTTACCGGCGAAGGCGATTGCACTGCCGTCGACGGCAAAGACGGCTATTTCTATGCCTACTGCTGGCGCAATGGGGACTACGGCACGATCGTTGCCCGCGCGCCAGTTTCCGATCCCAGCCCTGGAAAATGGAAGAAATACTTCAATGGAAGTTGGAACGAACCGGGGCTGCGCGGCAATGCGAGCAAGATCAAGACCGGCACCGCGACCGCCCGTTGGACGACTACTGGTGAGACAGTCAATCTGGGCGCCGTTCCCGGCGGAATGGGAATCTACTTTTCCACCGATCACGTAAACTTTTCCCCGCTGCCTGTTCCGCTCCTGAAGCTCGACAACGCTACATGGAAACGGCCGGGAGATCCACACGAACTCACGGCGTACTCCGATTTGCTGGATGCAGAAACCGGCTCCAACCAGCTCGGCAACCACTGGCTGCTTACTTATATGTACCTTCAGCCGAACGAGGGCTTCGATAAGCGCTATCAAGTAATCCGTCGCATCGAGGTGTCGCGGTCACGGAAGCCCGATGAGCCTGCGGTTGGCGTGATGCTCGCTCATTGGTACGACGCCAAACTCCGCGACCATTGGGCTACCACAGCACCTGTGCCGGGAAACTATTCCCTGTACAGACTGGCAGCTCAATCCGGTTATCTGCTGACTGCGCCTGACCCGGCGCGGCCAACGACGGAGCTCGAAGATTGCGTCAGTCAATGGCCAGGGCATCCCGATCACATCCTGATCCAGAAGGGCTACTGCGAAACCCACGGCTATCAGCGCCTGCGCAGCTCCGGCTTCGTCTACTCGAGCGCCCAGTCCAACACGCAGCCGCTATACCGCTGCTACTCCGAAGCGGAACACTCTCACTTCGCCTCCAACCGCGAGGATTGCGAGAACATGGGAAAGCGAGAGGCCTTGCTCGGCCATGACCTCAAGCAATGAGGTGTCGGCGTTTTCAGTTTTGTCGTATGCAGCAGACGGCGTTCCGTCGGTGTGCGCGAATTCGGGTGATGCCTACTTCGTGATGGAGCCCGGTATTTGGAAAGTGGACCACTATCGCGATTGTTGACGTGTAGCTGTCGAAACATCTGTTTTCCCCAGCTATCAATTCACGTAATATCCGTTGTTGATAGGCTGACACAATGATTGTCATCCAGTCCCCAAGATTGCGGCTCAGCCAGTTCCAGATGAGAGATGCACCGGAGGTTTTTGGATGCATCACGCCCGCCATCGCCAAATTCATGCCTTGGGAGCCGCCATCGTGGAGCGAGTACGTGGCGCGATGCGAGAAGAGAGTGCAGGCTCCAGAGCCGAACAAGTTTTCTTTCGTCATCCGGCGGCTCGACAACAGGGAATGCCTTGGCATGGCCTCGTTGGAAGGCGCGGATTCGGTTGCGCCCGAACTCGGCCTTTGGCTCAAGGAAAGCGCGCACGGGCAGGGTTTTGGCCGGGAAGTCGTGGCCGCACTTGTTGAGTGGGGACATGCAACTCTCGACAAAGGAAGTTTCATCTATCCGGTAGCCGTACAAAACACCGCCAGCAGGCGTATCGCTGAGAATCTTCGCGGCGAGATCATAGGCAACCGCACGAATCCAAAATATGACTCCATCGTTTACAGGATTCCCTTCTACGAATCACCATGTTCTTCGTAGATTTAGACTTTCATCTCTCCGGTAATTGTCCGAAGCCCCGCATGACTGACCCACGCAATCAGTTGGCAAGAGATCGTGATTACTGCTCAAACGCCTCGTGGCTGAGGCACTGACAGAGGACGCAAAGTGGTGACACTTGGTTGCGTCGACAATTCCGCAGAGCGTGCAACAACGTCCTCAGACTGCGCCTGAGTACAAGCAGCGGGATCGACTCCTGGTAGCGCTGCCAACTGACCTCCTTCTATTCCGTTGCCCCGTGTTTCCTGCTTGCACTTCCGCGACGCTTTGTTTCTGCCGCCGAAACCGCTCGTAGCGCTTGGTGTGGCAGCCCCCAAAAGGCGCGATTCGAGCATTGCCTGCGTCACTGCATCCGGATCATTTTGCATCGCCAACAGGAACGGGGCGGGCAATCCGTGAGAAGTCCACGCGAGTGCGCCCCTTTGAGAGACCGGCATGAGGAATCACGTTGTCAAACCCTGTAAACGTCGCTCGGGCTGCGGCGACCCCCTGCACACCGCTGGTCCCTGCTCCTGACTCATTCAGTTACCTTGGCGAGAAAGCTGGTGCTGAGATCGTCCACGTGCTTCAATACATCGGGCGAAGGGTTAGGGTGGCTGTAGTGGGTGGACACTACGCCAACGAGTTTTCCCGACGAGTCGATCAACGGAGTTTACTGAATGGAACGTACCTTCGCCCGCAGCAGCAAGCCCTTCAAGTCGTTTGAAAACAGCGGGTCGGCAGCAACGTCTTTCACGACGATCCGGGTTCGCGCTTCCATCGACTGGTTACAGGCGGAGCCTGCCTTCAAACCCGCCGTATTGCAGTGCTCCAGGAACTCATTTTCAAACCCATGTTGCGCCACGATTCTCAACACCTGATTCCGGGAATCATAGAGTTGGAGGGCGCCGAAATCAGCGGCAGTCGCAGCCATAACCGAAGCCAGGAACTCAGAGATGGATGCGCTTCCCGCGAGTCGCAGATAGGGGTTGGGATCTGTGGGACGTGCGCCGTGCGAAGCTCCTGGGTTCGAAGTTACGAAAACGTTACCGGCCAAACCCGCGCTGACAAATCGCTTGCCTTGGAGAACCGTTTCGACGGCAGACAACAATTCGCGGGCGGCGCTCGACTTCACGACGTAGCCGCCGGCGCCCGTGCTCAAGGCTTCTTCTGCGATTTCAGGGGAGAGGTGATCACTTACGTATAGAACTTTGCTCGCGGGCGAAACTTCCCGGATTCGGCGAGCGGCTTCAATCCCGTTCCAGGGTAGGAAGTCCGATGTCCAACAGGATCAGGTCTGGTTGGAGTTCTTGGGCCTGCTCGACCGCGTCCAGTCCGTCTGACACGTGTCCGATGATCTGTAGGTTAGGCTGGCCCCCCCAAGTGCCTTTTATAGAAGCTATACCAAAGTTCGAGGTCATCTACTAAAAGGACGCGGGTGATTAATCCAGCCAATAATTTTTCCTCCCTTAGCGATTCATTAATCTCAATTTGACGCTTACCATCAGCATGCGCCTGCCGTGGTGGCTCCGATTCAGCAGCCACGTCACCGCTCGCAGCCGAAGGCTCTGGGGTTTTGGGGTAACTCAGGAGGCGCAGCGACCTAATTACGACCCTCTTGAACAACGAGATGCAAACGGCGAATGACGGGTTTGCTTTGTTGATTCCATTGCGTTTGCCAATTTGGGGAGTCGCAAAATCCGCCATCCTGCGCTAGTATTGTATTAATGTATGTTGGCGGCGCTGACCGTGGGCATTCTGCTGGTGTTGCGCCCGTTGACTCCCTAGAACATCGTTAGAATATCGTTCTTGTGCCGGAAAAATCTTTGCAAGATTGCCTGGCATTTCCTAAAACGACAAAGGTACTTTGGGCGGACACAGGCGAAGGAGGAGTTCGATGCCACGTCCTAAATTCTCGCCCGGGGCAGATTCGAGGACCTCTCGCATTCGCAGTGCCCACCAACCCCTAGATCATCCCCAGAGTTGTCAGCCTGAATATGATTTTCCGCTGTTTAGCAATGGCGTCGACAAAGTGTGTTCGAACGAGATGGCCCAACTGATTAGGGCATTCGACTGGTCCCAGACTCCGCTTGGCCCCATGGCAAAGTGGCCGCCAAGTCTGAAGACGATGCTGAATGTCTGTTTGCACTCCCGTTTCCAGCTCGCAATTTATTGGGGCGCGGATCTTATTTTTCTTTACAACGACGCGGAGCGCGAAGTCCTTGGTTCTCTACACCCCCATGCGCTCGGCAAACCCGCACGCGAAGTCCTGGTCGACATGTGGGATACGGTTGGACCTATGTTGCACAGGGTGCTCGAGTGTGGCGAGGCAACCTGGTCGGTTGATCGACCGCTGATGCTTGATCGATATGGTTTTCGCGAAACGGTATATTTCACATGGTCCTATAGTCCTATCCCCAATGATGCAGGGAGTATTGGCGGGGTTTTGCTGGTTACTCAGGAGACCACTGAGCGAGTTCTAGCGCAGCGACGGCTGCGAACCTTAAGGGAGATGGCGACAGAGACCGCCGGAGCCGAAAGCGTAGAGCGGTCGTGTGCGACGGCGATGAGGATTCTTGCCAGAAACTCGGCCGATGTTCCCTTCGCGCTCCTTTACGTACGCCAGCCATCGGGCTCCTTTACCTTGAGTTCGTCCTTCGGACTCAGTGCTACCCCAAAGACAGAACAGTTTTCATTTGAGAAGCTGAGTCGTGAAGTAGTTCAGATAGATCACCTGGCTCACTACCTCGATGCTGATGTTGCCCGTGGGCTGACCCAAACAGCACTCATCATTCCCATCGGGGAGTCTGGTCCGGAGCACTTCCCCGCTTTTCTGGTTGTTGGCGTAAACGACCACTTAAGACTCGATACGCCTTACAGGAATTTTTTTGATCTGGTGGGATCTCAAGTCGGAAGAATGATAGCTTCTGCCCGGGTTCGGGAGCAGGAGCGGATGTGCCTCAATGCCCTCGCCGAACTTGATCGTGCCAAGACAGCATTTTTCTCCAATGTCAGCCATGAGTTTCGAACCCCTCTTACCCTGACTCTCGGTACGCTCGAAGAAGTTTTGAGCCGATCGGCGACTACCCTGCGGGATCAAGATCGTGACCAGATCGAGGTAGCCTTTCGCAACGGACTGCGGCTGCAAAAGCTGGTAAACGCATTGCTCGATTTTTCGCGCATTGAAGCGGGTAGGGCACGGGCAGTTTACGAATTGACGGACGTATCAGCCCGGACGGCGGAACTTGCCAGCGTGTTCCATTCAGCGATCGAGCGGGCGGGGATGCGTTTGCTGGTCGACTGTCAACCCGTGGCAGGTCCTGTGTATCTGGATCCGGAAATGTGGGAAAAGATTGTGCTCAATCTTGTGTCGAATGCGTTCAAGTACACCTTCGCAGGCGACATACAAGTCTCGGTTCAACAAGTCGCCGAGAGCATGGAGCTTTCTGTCCGCGACACGGGCGTTGGCATTCCGCAATCGGAGCTGCATCACATATTCGATCGCTTCCATCGAGTGGAAGGGGTACAGGGTCGCACTTCGGAAGGCAGCGGAATTGGATTGGCGCTGGTACAAGAGATGGTGAAACTGCACGGGGGCTCGATCAGGGTGCAAAGCACCTATGGACAAGGCAGCACCTTTACCGTTTCCATTCCGCTCGGCAAGGGTCATTTGCCAGCAGATCGTATCGGCGCTTCCAGCACAAAACCAACCAGCTCGGTCACTTCCGATGCTTATGTGCAAGAGGCTCTGGCCTGTCTGCCGCGACCCGCTTCAGCAAAGGTAGACGAGGGCAGCGTGCGTCCGCGCATTTTGTTGGCTGATGACAACGCCGACATGAGGGACTACATCAGCTCACTGCTTCGCGCCGACTATGAGGTCACAGCAGTGGCAGACGGACACGCAGCGCTCGCCGAGTCTCTAAGGAGCCCGCCAGCCCTGGTGCTCACCGACGTCATGATGCCGCGAATGGATGGGTTCGAACTATTAACCGCACTGCGATCCCATGAGAAAACGCGAACCATTCCGGTAGTGATGCTCTCAGCGCGAGCCGGCGAGGAAGCCAAAGTGGAGGGACTCGAGATGGGCGCTGACGACTATCTGGTCAAGCCGTTCAGTGCGCGCGAACTCAGGGCTCGAGTAGCTTCGCAAATCGAACTCACAGCGCTGCGTCGGGAGCTGCTCAGAAGAACTCAAGCTACAGTGCAGAACCTTGCCGGTCGGCTTATCAATGCCCACGACGAAGAACGTAATAGTATCGCGCGCGAGCTTCACGATGATATCGGGCAGCGTTTGGCATTGCTCTCGATCATGCTCCACGAATGCATCCAAGAATCACAGGGCTCGGTGCCAATCGCACATTTCAGCAAACTGTCAGCTCTGCTGAAGGATGTAGAGGAGATCGTCTGCTCCGTCCATGAACTCTCTCACGGTCTGCACTGCTCGGCGCTCAAGGGTGGCCTGCGAGTGGCATTGAAGGGACTCTGCCATACCGCTTCCGAACAGCACCATATCAAGGTAAGTTTCGAAGGCGACGACCCTCGCTTGTCCGATCGGGCCAGCCTGAGTTTGTTTCGCGTGGCGCAAGAGGCGTTATCGAACGCCGTGCGGCATGGACAGGCCAAGGAGGTGTTCGTGAAGTTACACACTGACAAGGGATTGGTTCGAATGGACATCAGAGATACCGGCAAGGGTTTCGACGTCGGTGCTCGATCCAGCGGGCTGGGGCTGGTCAGCATGGAAGAAAGGTTGCGAATGATCGGGGGAAAGCTCAAAGTCAGGACGAGGTTGGGAGAAGGGACCCAAATTAGTGTACAACTACGTGCCCTGGAAGACGCCTGAGGAGCCGCTAACCACTGCGACGATTCGCTGCTGCTCGCCGCGCTCTGGTTCGGCTATGACCAAAAATCGTGAAGAGATGAACTTTGCTCGATTCTTCAAGTTGGACGAAGTCGGGATTGTCACCGCCCATGGCCAAGATGTTGGTTGAACGCAGGAGCAGATTTCGGCGATCCGATAACACCTTTGCAGTCACTGGGCGCTGGAGAAGCCGAAAAGAACGAGAGGACGAGAGGAAGAATGATGTCGTTAAAGAACAAGGTAGCAATCGTAACTGGGGGCAACAGTGGCATCGGCAAGGCCATTGTGCTCGAGCTCGCGAAACAAGGCGCGAATATCGTCATAGACTTTATCACTCATCCCGAAGCGACTGACGAACTCGAGCGAAGTGTCGCCTTATTGGGTGAGCAGGCAATAGGTGTGAAGGCGGATGTCAGCCAGATCGCGGACCTCGAGAAGCTGGTCGACGCCGCGGTCCAGCGTTTCGGCCGACTTGACATCATGGTCAACAACGCGGGGCTGGAAACCCGGACCTCCGTGCTCGATACCACCGAGGCTCAGTATGACCAAGTGATGAACGTCAACCTTAAGAGCGCTTTCTTTGGAGTCCAGATTGCCGCGAAGCAAATGATTCGCCAAGGCGGGGGCGGCCGCATCATCAACATCAGTTCAATCCACGAAGACTGGCCGATGCCCGGCAATGCTGCGTATTGTCTTTCCAAGGGCGGGATGCGGATGCTCACGCGGACCGCCGGCGTGGAACTTGCTCGTCACAATATCCTGATCGTGGGAGTGGGCCCAGGAGCCGTTGCGACTCCCATCAACGTGAGCACTATGCAAGATCCCACCTTGCTGGCGAAGCTCGATCGAGCGATCCCTCTGGGAAGAATGGCAAAGCCCGAAGAAATTGCCAGCATCGTCGCCTTCCTTGCAGGCGATGGGGCCAGCTATCTCACTGCGACCACCATCATGGCGGATGGCGGAATGATGCAAGCCAGCGTTGGGCTCTGACGCCCCTATTCGGAATGGGTGCGCCAGGCGTGGACCCAAAAACCTGGAAGCGGCGGCAGTCTGCATCCCGGAAGCGCTGGTGCATTCTCTAAAGCCGACGCCGGCAGCAGCGGCACCCAGGATTACCGCTCACTCCTGTAAGCCAGGTCGCCGGTTGCGCTAATCGCAGAGGGGCTGCTGGTCGTAATAGCTCGCCCAGCGGCAGCGTTGAGTTAAACCGAAGTTCCAATACATCCGAGACGGTATTCTGCTGATTCCCAGAGAGATAACACGGAGTTCAGTTTGCGGTTACTGGGAACAATCGAATTAGCTCGTAAGCCCGCGCTTGCACTGGCGTCG
>Ga0123355_10003414_pt1 | contig 22751 bp, 19 predicted proteins | sample TergutEmb28metaG_3_FD_89872 | JGI IMG/M metagenome (GOLD analysis project Ga0123355, IMG submission 89872) | Embiratermes neotenicus P1 segment gut microbial communities from Petit-Saut dam, French Guiana - Emb289 P1 | ecosystem: Host-associated > Arthropoda: Insects > Digestive system > Gut ... | reverse complement strand
GGCCATGTCGCGGGCTCCGGTGCCGAACGCGCCGAACTCGCGGGGACGAAGGCCAAGCCGTGCGGCGAAGAGAGCCCCGTCAGCAGCGCTGACTCGACGTCGCCGTTGGTCGCATTCACGAGCGCGACCTCGTCGAGACCGCCGATCGACACGATGGGCGTATTGGGATCGAGCCCGCTGAGGAAGACTGCATCAACCTTGTCGGCTGCGCCCGTCTCGGCAACATAGAGCCATCCCGATTTCGCTCCGGGAAAGATCACATCATCAATCCCCTGAACATTTTGTCCCGCGATCGTCACGTGGACGTTGGTCACAGTCTGGCTCGCCGTCCCCGGATGCGAGATCAGAGTGAACTCTCCGACCGGGTCGCCGGTACCCGGCCCGTCACCTTCGGTAGTTAGCACCAGTCTGCCGTTGGGGGTGCTCTTGAGGCTGTCGATGTCGGGTTCGTCGCTGCTCGAGGTCAGGCCACTCTGCTGCGCCGTGAGGATCGTGGTTGTTTTCAGGGTCCCCTGCGGATTGTTGCCGTTGTTGAGAATTTGCAGCACCGGATCCGTCGGGTTCACTGGATTTGTGTAACTGAGGAACACCTTGCCATTCAGGAAGGCGACGTCGTCGTAGCCGCGGCCGCTATTGGGCCCGTAGGCGTATGGGAGCGCGTACTTGAGCGGGCCGCTGACCGTGTTCGTTGTGGGATTGATGAACGACAACTCGGCATTGCCGTCGTTGTTCTGCAGCGCCCAGATCATCCCGGTCTTGGGATTGAACTTCAGCCCGTCCGCGAGACCGGGGATCGTGTAAGTGTCCTGGACGGTACCGGTCATGCTGTACCGAACGATGGTGCTGTTCCCCGACTTACCTGTGGAGTCGGCGCCATTACCGTATTCGACCCATATCGATCCATCACCGGTCGTGATCGAATCTGGCTGGGACTCGCCCGGCCCCCCCGTCGCAAACGTCGTCGCGGCGCTTACCGTAGGCCCCGCCTGTGCAGAGGCTGCGGCGGCCATGCAAAAGACGATGGGTGCTATCGGCGTGATGCGAAAGGTCATGGTTATTTTCCCCTGATTTGATCGAATGGCAGATAACAGACCGCAGCGAATCACCTTAAGCGGATACTATGACGGGACCTTTTCAGCGCGAGCGTGGTCTCGGCGATTCAGCGCCGCAACCTCCAACGGTCAGCGCCACAGGATCGGAAGGGAAGGCGTCATCGATCCGCGCGAGTTCGGCATCGCTCAGTTGGAGGTCGCCGCTGGGACCTGGACTATGATCCGCCCGTCGGGGTAATCGTCGCAGGTGGTTTTCGAGATGCCTGAGACTTCTGGCGAGGTGCTGTGGACATCGGGGCGGGAGCAGGGACACCTGCGCACACTGGGCGTGGGAGGTATCTTCCTGGCGGTTGGTTTCGCGGTGGTCGGAACCATCGGCTTGGTAGCACGCGACTTCGTTCTTGCGCAAGAACCGGTCCCCCAGGGGATTCCGTGGCGAGAATCCCTGGCGTTCGCTTCCGGCGGTCTCTTGCTGCTCACGGGCGTTGGTCTGCTCATTCCTCGCGCGGCCCGGCTTTCGGCGCTTGCGCTCGCGGCTTTCCTGCTGCTCTGGGTGATCGCGCTGCAGGTTCCGCGTGCGGTCGCGCATCCTTTGGTGGAGGCGTATTGGCTGGGAGTGGGCGAAGACCTCACCTTGGTGGCCGGGGGCTGGATCGTCTACTGCGCCATCGCGGGGCGCGACGATGCGAGCCTGCGGTTCGCCCGACTGGTCTTCGGTCTTGCGCTGGTGCCCATCGGTCTCTCGCACTTCTTCTACCTCCAGGGCGCCGCGGAGCTCATTCCGACCTGGTTCCCTTTCCGCGTCCCCCTGACCCTCTTTACCGGGGCCGCGCACATCGCGGCAGGCGTGGCGATTGTCTTTGGCATCGTCCCGCGGTTGGCTGCGACACTGGAAGCGGTGATGCAAAGCCTGTTCACGCTCATCGTCTGGGTGACCGCAGTCGTGAACGCACCCATGAACCGCCAGCACTGGGCGAACCTTTTCATCTCCACCGCGCTGAGCGCGGCGGCGTGGGCCCTGGCGAAGTCCTACCGGAACGAGCCGTGGGGTCTGACCCCTACCAAACGCCGCCGAGCGCCACGGTGATCGCCTCACCGTTCACGCCACCGGCAGCCTCGCTGCACAGGAAGGCGATCACCTGCGCGACCTCGCGAGGCTCCAGCACCCGGTTCTGCGGGTAGATGGCGGCCCGCTCGCGCCACACCTGCTCGACGCCGATGCCGCGCCGTTCGGCCTCGGTCTTCGCCGAACGCTCTGCCATTGCCGTCCGCACCCAGCCCGGCAGCACTGCGTTCGAGGTGACTCCGAACGGCCCGGCATCCTGGGCGATGGCTCGTGCGAGCCCGATGACTGCGTGCTTGGAAGCGGTGTAGGCACTGCCGCTGCGTTCCGCCTTCTCGCCGGCCGTCGAACTGGTGAACACCAGCCGCCCGAAGCCGCGCCTGCACATGCCGCCGACTGTGAGCCGCGCAAGCTCGAACGGACCGTCGAGGTTGATACGCATGGTCTCGCGCCAGACGACCGGATCCTGCTCCCATACCAGCCGCTCATGAGCGGAGCCAATGCCGTGGTTCACGACCAGCACGTCAATGGGCCCCAAGCGTCGCTCGGTCTCCGCAACCGCCGCCCCGCAGCCCTCGGCGGTGCCGAGGTCGGCTGCGACGTATTCGAGGCCGACGGCTGCCAGTTCCGTCGCGCTGCGAGCTACGATCATCACGCGCGCTCCCGCCGCCGATAGCAGCAGCGCCGCCTCGCGGCCGATGCCCCGGCTGCCGCCCGTGACCAGCGCCACGCGACCGTTCATAGATTCTCCGCGAGGAAACCCGCCACCTCAGTCGCGGGCTGTTTACCCCTGAAGCTCCCGTTCGTGCCCGCGGAATCCTCGCACGCAGGACGGGTCCGCACAATCGCGCCGGCAAGGGCGCCCGCGGCACCGGGTGATCGGTAGTGCGCGCGGGGAGTCACCGAAGCAGGACCATGCTGTTGGTGCACGGTCAATCGTGTGGGGTAGCCCTGCGACCGGTATACTCGCCAACGGATGAACGACGTCATGACCGCCCCTTCGGCTGATCGGCATGCGCTCAGCCGCTCCCTGCGACCGCGCCACGTCTCGATGATCACCATCGGCGGCATCATTGGCGCCGGGCTGTTCGTCGGCAGCAGCGTGGCCATTGCCGCCGCGGGGCCGGCGATCATCGTGAGTTACGCCCTCACCGGCCTGCTGATCCTGCTGATCATGCGGATGCTCGGGGAGATGGCGGTCGAGATGCCTGAGGTGCGTTCGTTCACCGAGTTCACCCGCGCGGCCCTCGGCAACTGGGCTGGGTTCACGACCGGCTGGCTGTACTGGTACTTCTGGGTGATAGTGATCCCGGTCGAGGCGATCGCCGGAGCCGGAATCATTCAGCGCTGGCTGCCGCTGCCGATCTGGGAACTCGGCACCGCGCTGATGGTGCTCATGACGGGCGTGAATCTCATGTCCGCGCGCGCCTATGGCGAGTTCGAATTCTGGTTCTCGTCCATCAAGGTCGCGGCGATCATCACTTTCATCATCGTCGTCGGCGCTTACGTTTGCGGCTACCGCTCCTCCAGCGGGCCGACGTTCTCGAATCTCGTCGCTTACGGCGGGTTTGCACCGCACGGCATGTTCGCCGTGCTGGCGTCCGTGACCACGGTCATCTGGTCCATGATGGGTGCCGAGGTGGTCACGATCGCTGCGGCGGAATCGCCGGAGCCGGCGCGGGCGGTGGCACGCATGACCGCGACCTTCATCAGCCGCATTCTGATTTTCTACGTTGCCTCGATCTTTGTGATCGTTTGCGCGGTGCCGTGGACCCAAGTGGTGTCGGGTCAGTCGCCGTTCACTCTGGCCCTGGACCACATCGGCTTTCCCTACGCGAGCACCTTCATGGCCGCGGTGATCCTCACGGCAGTGCTGTCGTGCCTCAATTCGGCTTTCTACGTGGCCTCCCGCGTGTTGTTCGTTCTCGCCAGTCGCGGCGATGCGCCGCGGTGGCTGGTGCGCACCAACAGCCGCCACGTGCCGGCGCGCGCAGTGCTGCTCGCGAGCGTGGTGGGATTCGCCGGGGTGATCGCCGCGATTCTCTCGGCGAAAGTCGTGTTTGCCTTTCTGGTGAATGCGTCCGGTGCCATCATCGCGGTGATCTACCTCGCCATCGCGGTGTCGCAGGTGCGCTCACGCCGGGCGCGCGATGGCGCAGGCGCACCCGCGCCGGCACTGCCCATGTGGATGTTCCCGTGGCTGAGCTACTTCGCCATCGCGGGAATGCTGCTGGTCTTGATCGCCATGGCGTTGACGCCCTCGCACCGCGTTGAGTTCTGGACCAGCACCGTTGCCATCGCCGTTGCGCTGCTGGCGTTCGCGGTTTTCCGACGTCAGGGCGCCCGCGCGCGCCACGAAGCACGCGCCGGGCAGCATTCACAACCGAGCTTCGCCCGGCGGGGTTCCGCAAACTCGTCCTGACGCACGGCCGACGGGCGCATCGCTGGGCGAGTACATTCAGACACCTCCATGCGCGATTGGCGAGACAGATGATCGAGCTGGTCATCGATCAACGACGGCGAAATCTCGGCAGCTTCGAGGTCGGACGTCTCCTGCCGTTCGCGCGGCGACGCATGGTGGGGCCGTTCATCTTCTTCGATCACCTGGGCCCCGTCGAGCTGCCCAAGGGTCTGGGGCGCGAAGCCGACGTGCGCCCGCACCCGCACATCGGACTCTCCACGGTCACCTATGTCTTCGCGGGCGAGATCATGCACCGCGACTCCGGTGGTGTGGAACAGGCCATCCGTCCGGGCGAAGTGAACTGGATGACCGCCGGCAGGGGGATCACGCACTCGGAGCGCTTCGAGCGCGCGCGCCGCGAGGGCGGACCGATGCACGCGATTCAGTCCTGGGTGGCGCTGCCGCATGGGGAAGAGGAAGTCGCCCCCACCTTTTCCCACCACGAAGGCGCCGACCTGCCGACCCACCGCGACGGGGGCGTGTGGCTGCGGGTCCTGGCCGGCGAGGTCTTTGGCTTGCGGGCGGCGGTGAAGACGCATTCACCGCTGTTCTATGTGCACGCGGTGCTGGAACCCGGAGCCCGCATCGCGCTGCCCGCGGCTCACGCCGAGCGCGCGGCCTACATCGTCTCGGGGGCGATCGAGACTGGCGGACAGACCGTCCCGGCAATGCACATGGTGGTGTTCACCCCTGGCCGAGAGGCCACCGTGCAAGCTAACCGTCCGACCGTTCTCATGCTGCTCGGTGGGGCGCCCGTCGGGGAGCGCTTCATCGAGTGGAACTTCGTATCGTCCTCGGTTGAGCGCATCGCCCAGGCGAAGGCCGATTGGCGTGCCGGGCGCATGAAGCTCCCGGATCTGAACAACGCAGAGTTCATTCCCCTGCCGCCCGATCCGGAGCCGGCGGCAGGCGCCATGTCCTGAAACCTGGCCCGCGGGGGCCGGGAACTTCCAATCCCGAAACAGCCGGCGGAGTGTCCGCGCTGATCCAGGCGCGTGCTGGCCGTCGGAGCTGCCCCGCCTCTCTCTCGAAAGTGAGTGGCGACCGTGGCTCTGAGGGGGTCGGTCCGCTTCCTCTACAGAAAGACGGCACACGGCAGCCACACCTGTACGCTGCTGCCTCAGTAAATGGGGCGAGCATCGTACACGTGAGGGCACCAGGATGTTCGTACACGCGGGTTTCAGGGCTTTTTGGCCGGTGATTTTCTTCACGCCCTGGTTGTTGCTGGGCGGCGCGTACCTCCTCGAGTCGGTGCTTCATCGGCACTCGCGAACCCTGCGTCTCGCGCGAGCGGATCGCGCGCTCGGCAAACGATGAAGAAGAGATCTTCGTGAGAAACCGCTTGCGCATACTCGGCCTCATTCTCCTGCTGGCTGCCGCACCTCTGGCGCTTGCCGATCCCGTGTTCGAGGGGCAGGCGCACTGTCCGGTCTCGACCCAGGCGCAGGCGCGCTGGCTGGGTGATCAGCTCTTCGAGCAAGGCGCCTATCAGCGCGCAGGCGAGTGCTACCAGGCGGCGGGGGAATACACTCTCGCTAACCGGGCCTTCGTGAAGGCGGTGGACCCCGAGAGCGCGGTCACCGCGCGCCAGCTGTCCGACCAGCGGGACCAGGCAAAAGCGCTGCTGCGTAAAGTTCAGCAAGCCTGGCGCAATTGACCCTCGCGAGTCGCGGCAGCGGACTTCATGTCGTGGAGCTGCCAGCCCTGAGGCCGCGCAGGACGTGCCATGAGTCTCAGAGCACGAAAGGCAGCAGCATCCAGGTTCGCTTCATGTAGGCCCGATAGCGTTCTGGAAACTGCTCGCTCAACAGTCTTTCCTCGAGCCGCGCACTGCGAATGAAGTGGGGCGCGTACACCGTCAGCGGCAACAGCCATAAGAGACTCTGACCGATCGCCGAGCCGAGCATGGCAAGGAGCATTCCGCCGTAGATCGGATGGCGGACGAGGGCGTATGGGCCGCTCGTGACCAGCTCGCGATGTTCCTCATTCCACACCTGCGTGCCCCAATTCGGGCCGAGGCAGGCGCGGGCGAGGATGGCGAGTCCGACTCCCAGCCCGCAAACGACCAATCCGACGAGGCCCAGCAGCCTGCCCGGGTTGCGCGCATATAGCGGAGCGTCCGGCGAGGCATGGCCGAGGACCGCAAGCCGCAATAGCAGCACAACAACGGCGAAGAAGCCCAAGCGCACCGCGATCTCGCGCCACCAGATCCAGCTGCAGCCGCCGGTCCGCTTTGCGGCACCAGCCGATACGGTCCAGTACGCGACCAGGGTGACCCAGAGTGTGAAGATCAGCCAGCCGTAGACCGTCATAGCCGCGAGGAGGCGCCCGAACTCACATTCATCGATTCTCCGCGAGGAAACCCGCGACACGCCTGCTTTGCCCGGTTCGGATAGTTGGAAGGCGCCGCCGGAATCGGAACGGCAAGCGAGCGCATCGATTGGCGGCGCACACGGTAAGGCGCCAGGGAATCAGGGAGCTTCAGCGATGGAGCTGCCTCGTGAGCTCCGCCCGCTCGTTGGCGCTGATCGGCCAGAAGTGATCGCAGATCACGCAGTACGCGCCGATCGGGTGATTGCCGACGAGAAGTCGGATCAGCGAACGGCGGGTATACCCGCGTTGTACACGCACGTCCTGGCATGTCGGGCAGAGGGACATGAAAGGGTCCGGTTCGAGCACGGGAATGTCCGTGTTCGTCCTGCCAGAAGCAGCCGCAACACGAGCGAACGGAATTATTGTCGCGGTCATTTACGGCACCCCTTCAGCCGTCAAGCGAACTCAAGGATATCGCCGCGTGAACTGATAAACCCATCGAGAGATTCCCTGATCTTGAGTCCACGAAAACCCTACCGTGGCCACGGTTCAGAAGTCCGCGGTCGCCCGAACCTGAACGGAGGCTGAACGATGGTGGGGTACCGGGACGCTGCCGCAGCTCCCGGATCCGCGGGCCCCTGACCGCGGTGCAACCGTTGCAGGAGCCAGCGCGTCTCTCCTGGCGGCTTGTCCGGGTTGCATGCTCATACATTGCGGATCAACCCGATGCGGATATCGGCCTTGTGCGTGAGGACGCACGTCTTGAGATAGGCGACCATCTCGCGGGTGATCGAATCGACACCGCGGTTGCGCTCGAGCACGTGAATCTCGGTGAGGGCGAAAACCTTCAACGCCTCGCGGCTCACGCCATCGCCGAGGAGAAACGAGACCGCGCCTCTGGCGTTGCTCGCGTAGATGCCCGACAGCGCTCGCCAGACCAACATCCGCTCGGCCGGTCCCGCCCCATCCTCCCTGACCTGCTGATCCACGTGCTCGGCGTAGGCGAGGAGGCTCGGGAACTTTGTCCCTGGTGCGGACAGGGTGCCGAGTACGTCGTTGAGCGTCTTCTTCTGGCTCAACGATGGCTCGGTGAGCTTCATGGTCTGGAGCTTCCGGTAGACCGGAGTGCTCTCTTTCCACGGATTGTTCTGCGCAGTGTCGCCGGCGTACAGGAGGGTCGCATTCGGAGGTGCCGCTATGAGGCTGCGCAGCCCAGGGTTGGCCGCGAGATATTGCATGAAAGCCCGAATTTCTGCGTGTGGTGCCATGGCTGGTGAGGAGTTCGAGTGCTAACGCGACGAAGCCGCCAGATATGGCTCACCGCGTAATTTTCGATCGTCAGCGGCGGCAGGGGCGCAACAGTCGGCGCTCGGACTACTGGGCGGGGGCCCGTCGTCGCGTTAAACTTGAGCTAGGGAAGGCTTCGGCCTTGGTGCGCCGGTACGCCGGCGACGGGACTCTGCGTTGGGTCCGCTGGGCCGAAGAACACAACGGTCCTTGCTGAGGGAGGGGGTGTGGTTCCTTCTTTTTCGTACTCTGTATGCGTCCGCGCCATGGCCTCGCTGGTGGCGATTCTGGCCATGGCTGTTGCGGATGCGAGACCTCCCGCGTCGCGGACCTTCGGCCTGGTGTCGGTTGCGGACGGCGAGCCGTATACCGTCATTCGAGGTGCGACCCTCTACACGGGCGGCAAGGGAGTCACGCTCGAGAGCGGGGACATCATCGAGACCGGACCTCAGGCGTTTCTCGTGGTGGAGATGCACGGGGGAAGTCTGCTCGGCATCGGCCCCTCCACTCATCTTTATATCTTGCCGCGAGGCGATACACTGGTGATCCTTTCGGGGTGGGTCAAGGCGGACATTCGTGCCGAAAAGGCCGCACCCTTGAGCCTTCTGGGTACTCGCCTGGGGATTCAGAGCCGCCAGGCGGTGGTGCTGCTGCACGCCGGCGAGAGCACCGATCAAGTCTTCGACGAGAATGGCCTTGCGACGCTCCTCGTGCGGGACGGAGCTGCCACCCGTGTCAGTCGGGCGGCAGGGACGAATCAGTTCTTCGTGCGCGACGAGCGCAACGACGTGCTGTCACAGCCCCGGCCTTCGCCGGAGTTTGTCGAGGGCATGCCGATAGCATTCCATGATCCACTTCCCGAAAAAGCCTCGAGCCTCCTCAAGAAGCTCGCGGACCTGGTGCGAGTCCGTGAAGTGAGCTACGGTGACCTGGAGCGATGGCTCGCCATGCCGCGCGACTGGCGCGCGGGGTTCATCCCGCGGTTCCGTGCGCGGATCAAGGATCCGGCTTTCTTTGCGGCCATGGATGCGCATATGGCCCGGCACCCCGAATGGCAGACGGTGCTGCACCCGCCACCGCCAGAGGAACCGCCGCCCCCCAACGCTGCGCGCGCCGCGCCGCGCCCCCTTTGATGACGCTTTTGGCACACGACAGGACAAGGCCGCGCCGATGAAACTCATGCTCAAAATGAACCTCGTGATGATCATTGTGTTTCTGCTCGGCCTCGCTGCCAGCTATGCGGCCGCGAACAGGTTGCTGAAACGAAACGCACTGGTCGAGATCGAGAACAACGCGCGCATCATGATGGAATCCGCGCTTGCGGTGCGCACTTACACCAGCAAACAGATCGACCCGCTGCTGAAGACCCAGATGCGGTATCAGTTCCTGCCACAGTCGGTTCCTTCCTATTCGGCCACCGAGTATTTCAACAATCTGCGCGGCCATTTCCCCGACTACGCCTACAAGGAGGCGACACTCAATCCGACAAACCCGCGCGATCGGCCGTCCGACTGGGAGGTGGACGTGGTGAACCACTTTCGCCAGAACAGTGATGCGCAGGAGGTCATCGGCGAACGCGATACACCGACGGGCAGGACGCTCTATCTGGCGCGGCCGTTGCGCATCGTGGACGAGGCGTGTCTCGAGTGTCACAGCAGCGTCGAGGCCGCACCCCAGACTCTCAAGGACAAGTACGGGACTTCCAACGGCTTCGGCTGGATGTTGAAGGACGTCGTGGGGGCGCAGATCGTCAGCGTGCCGTACGAGTTGCCTGTAAAGCTCGCCGACGATGCCTTGCGGGGCTTCATGTATCTGCTGGTGGGGCTGTTTCTGTGCATGTTCCTGGCAGCGAATCTGCTGCTGACGTTTCTGGTCGTGCGTCCGGTGCGCAACCTCGCCTCGATCGCCGACCAGGTGAGCATGGGAAACATGGAGGCCCCGGAGTTCCGTGCGAAGGGTAGCGACGAGATCGGCGCGCTCGGCGCCTCATTCAACCGCATGCGACGCAGCCTCGACGAGGCGCTGAAGATGCTGCAGTAGCGGCCGAGGGGCCAGGGGACTGCCCTGCATGATCATTCCGCGCACCGTCGGCAAGTATGAGATTGTCGATGCCATCGGCAGCGGCGGCATGGGTACGGTGTACCGCGCCTTCGATCCGACCCTCGAGCGCATGGTTGCCCTCAAGATCGTGCGCTTCGACAAGGTGAGCGACGTCACACCGGAGCAGCTCAGGGAGCGCTTCCGCAACGAGGCGAAAGCGGTGGCACGCCTCAACGATCCGGCGATCGTCACCATTTTCGACTACGACGATCAGGACCCGTTCGGCGCTTACATTGCGATGGAGTACGTGCAGGGCTGCGCACTCGATGAGTACGTGAAGCAGCGGCCGGGGTTGCACCTCGAGGACGCCGTCAGCGCCATGCAGCAGGTGCTGGGGGGCCTGGCTTTCGCGCACGGCAAGGGTGTTGTGCACCGTGACATCAAGCCGTCCAACCTGCTTGTGACTCGGGACGGCCTGGTGAAGATCACCGACTTCGGTATCGCCAAGATCACCGCGCAGAGCACCACGCAGACCGGGTTGATGGTGGGGACTCCCCAGTACATGGCGCCCGAACAGTTCGTGGGGGGCGGGGTCGATCACCGCTGCGATATCTATGCGGCCGGCGCCGTGCTCTATGAGCTGCTGACCGGCGCGCCGCCCTTCACGGGCACTTCCGCAGAAGTCATGTACAAGGTCTGTCACGAGCCGCCGAAGCCGATGTCGGCGGTGGACGCGACAATCCCCGGGGTGTTCGACGCCATCGTGGCCAAGGCGCTGGAGAAGGTCCCGGCAAACCGCTACGCGTCGGCTGGCGAATTCCAGCGGGCGCTGCGCTCAGGCTGGCAGGTGGTGTCGCCGCAGCCCCCATCCCCGACGCTCTCGCAGACCGCGCGACTCATCGCCACGGTGATCCATAATCGACCCGTAGCGGCTGCACAGCCGGCGCCGCTGGCGGGGTCTCCAGGCGTGAGCCCGCCGTTGCGGTCGGTACCCGGTCCGGGTCCGCTGGCGGGACCGTCCTCCTCGTCCGCTGCGCCGCACCCCGCGGCGGCTGCTGCAGAGTCCAGTGGCGGATCGCGCCCACAGAGTCAGCCTCGCCCGCCGACCACGTGGTCGCGCGAGCAGCTCGCCGAGGTCGAGCAGCAGCTGATCCCGATGGTCGGGCCCATGGCAAAGATCCTGGTTCGCGACGCGTCCGCAACCACCGCCAGTCGCCAGGAGCTTTACCGGCTGCTCGCGGGCCATCTGCAAAGCCCGGAGGAGCGGCGCAGGTTCCTGCTCGCCGGAGAACGGCTTGCGACCACAGCGGGCGGAACGGCCGCCGCAGCCACCCCGAACACCATGCTGCTTTCAGGCCTGGCGACGTCGCGACCCCTCACCCCGGAGGTGACCGAGCGCGCACGTCAGGTGCTCGCGCGTTACATCGGACCGATGGCTTCGGTGCTGACTCGCAGAGCGGCCCAGAATGCCAGCGACGAGGCGCAGCTGTATGCGTTGCTCGCGGAGAAGCTCACGGAGGATGAGCGCGAACGCTTCCTGCGTGAGGCAGCCAAGCAACGCTGATCCCCTGGAGAGCTCCCCCGGTCGGCTCAGGCGTCGATCACGACGGCCGTGACGTTGTCGTCGGCCTGCGCCGCAGCGAAGAGCAGCCGGCGCACGCACAGTTCCGGATTCCGTTCGGCGGCGAGCAGCCGCGCGATCGTCGGATCGTCGAGCGTGCGCGTGAGCCCGTCCGAGCAGAGGAGAAAGCGGTCGCCGGGCTCGAGGCCCTCGATCCGAACGTCGAGCTCGAGCGCATCTTCGCCGCCGACCGCACGCGTCACGATGGTGCTGGCCTCCGCGGGCGGGGACGCACTGTCGCCATTCGACACGGCGGCAGGGCTCCCGGGCGTGTCTGTCCCCTCAATGTGGTCGGACGTGAGGCGCTCGAGGCGCTCGGCGCGCAGCCGATAGGCGCGGCTGTCGCCCGCCCAGAGGACCGCTGCCTGCTGCTCGCGGATCGTCAGCACCGCCACGGTAGTGCAGCTCTGCTCCGGATCCAGAGGGCGCCGCGAGGCGCGGTAGAGCGTCGCATTGACATGGTCGAGACCCCGCCGCACATCCTCGACCGTGGCAGCGAGTGTCGCGCTCGGTGTCAGGTTGGCCAGCACGTCGCAGGCCATCCGGCTCGCAAGCTCACCATGGCTCAGGCCACCGACACCGTCGGCGACCGCCCACAGACCGATCTCCGTCCGCTCGAGAAAGGCGTCCTGATTCGATGCGCGCGCGCCGCAATCGCTGAGCGCCGCGGAGCGCAGAGCCGCGGGCAGCAGGGGCGCGTCCTGGCGATCGCGCACCACCGTTGCCGGCACCGCTCGCGGCGGGGCGCTCGCCGTCGTGCGCACGCAGCGCCACTCTCCGCTGTTCCAAGAGCCATCGAGCAGCGACACGAACGCCTCGGGCGCCGGCATACCGCGCACCAGCAGGCAGCAGGGCTCGATGACGGCCGAGCCGTCGGTCCACCAGACACTGACAGGCTGGTACTGCGCCTGGAGGCTGCGCGCGAGCAGGGCGCCCAATGGCCGGAGCACCGAGCCCGAGGCGCCGGTGGGGATGTGCCAGGCCACGTTCTGACCGCACGTCAGCTGGTCGAGATCCTCGGGCTCGAAGAGTTGCGCGGCGCCGCGCAGCAGCGCTTCCAGCGGCGGGGCGAGCAGGCTCACCTGCGCGTCGAAGTGCTCGAAATCCAGCTCCTCCGCCGTCAGTCCGTCGATCAGCAGCTGCTCCGCCGGTGCCAGCGCGTTCTGTGTCATCGACGCGAACGCGAGCGGCGGCAGCTCCGGAGGCAGAGGCCACATCAGCGTCAGCGGAAAGAATCGTCCGACGCGGTCCACGCTCGGCGCCATCAGGCCGGCGATCGGTGACCGCCCGCAGGCCCTCGCGGACAAGGCGAAGCGCCACACCGGGCTCGTGAGGTAGACATCAGCCCACTGCTGCGCGAGTGCGGTGCGGCTGGCCGCGATTGCGGCCTGCAGCCAGTTATCCCACGGCCTCAGGAACTCGGGGGGCACCCGCCGCTGCAGAAAATCACCGTGACTCGGCAGCTTGCCGTAGATTCCAACCTCGAGCGCAGCCGACACGATACCCGTCTCAGAGCTAGATGCGGCAGGCAAAACGCTGCAGGTCGCTCTTCGCAAGCGGATTGAACAGCGAATCAGCAAAGAGCGTGAAGCTCGCGGTGTGCGCGCCCAGCGCATAGCTCAGTCTGTAACGGGCGCCTTGCTCCGCCTGCGGCCGGCCCTGATCAATCAGGCGGAACCACGCCCACGGTCCCTCATACTTCCGGTTCGGGTGTCCGCCGCCCCGCTCCTCGAACTCGATCCCGGCGCTGCCCCGCGGGGAGCCCGGCCATTTCGCCGCCGTGGCGCGGGTCGCCTCGTGGCGGTACTCGATAGCCTGCCCGTCGACATTGAGCTCAACGCGCATTGCACCCGGGTCGAGCATGGCCGGTGCCAGCTCGAAGTGAAACTGCGGCTTGTTCGCGCCCGCGGCGAAATAGAGTCTGCGGATCGCATCGGCCGCCTCGAAGCGGCGCAGCATCGACTCGGGGGCGGGCAGGGCGCCCGACTGGCTGGGCTTCCAGCGCCATGGGCGCGTGCGCGTGTCGACCAGGTCGGCGAGGTGCTTCTTGTAGAAATCATCGAACACGCCTCCGTAGCCGAACAAGTGTCCGAAGTCCTCGAGCGGCACGTCCTCGGCGCTTGCCGGGTTGAACGGATAGCGCGTGCCGACGATGTCCTCGCACTCGTGCCGCACCTCTTCGTCGTAGCGCTCGACCAGGTCGCGGGCGAGCTCGTGCACGCCGGCGCGATCCACGCTGGTCGCGATCGTGTCGATCAGGGGGGCGATGGCTGGCGGCAGCGTCTTCGCTTCGTCGCGGAGCGCCTTCACGGGCGCCGGATCCCGCTTGACACACTCCTCCACGCTCTGTTGTCCGATGTCGGGGCCGCAACCGTTGATTCCCTTGGCGACGGAATCGATCTTGTCGAGGACCGCGTCGATGTGCGTCTGTCCGGGAGCGCCACTCAGGAGCTTGTGGAGGGACTCGAAATGAAGTGTCACTTCCGTGCCGGGCTTGACTTCCTTCGCCGCGACGCCGCCGGCAACCTTGTGATATGCGGTCTGGGCCGTCTGGCGCATCTTCTCGATCATGCTCGGGGCAGCCGCGTCCTCGGGGCGCACGAGATAGGTGTTCTCGTCGATGACCTGCAACAGTCCGCGCAGCGGCGAGCCCGCGCGGCTCGCGAGCGTCGCGATAACGTCTCTCATCTGCCCGAAGCTCCTCACTGGGGGCAGCTGCAGGTCGTTGACCACCTGATCCCACTGGCGGATGTAGTCCTGCTCATAGAGCCGCAGAACCTTGGCGCGCAGCTGCAGCGGCTCGAGCGCGGGCTCCCCGCGGTCCTGGATCACCCAGCTCTCGCGGCTGAATCGGTTGATGAGCTGCGCCGTGCCAGTGAGGCCCGTGATCTCGTCGAAGACCCTCTTGGTGTAGAACGCCGAGATCGGCGTGCTCCAGGAGAGGCCGCTGCGGCGTGCGAGCGCGCGGTCGAGCCCGAGCCCCGAGGCGTTGTCCAGCCGCAGCGCATGCGCGCTGTCCTCGTCATAGGACCATTTCAGTTCGCCGAACAGCAGTCTCTCGATGGTGGCGGTGCGGATCGTCGCGCGTGCCTGGGCGACAGCGTTGTCGTCGACTGCCATGGGGCGTAACGAGTCGGCACGGTCGAACAGCCGCTTCGCATCGACCGTGAGCGATGCCGCCAGGTCGGGACTCGATGCGAACGCCTCGTGCCACTCGGCGCGGGTCAAACCCTCGAGGTACTCCTTGTCGATTGGCCCCTTCCCGCCGAGCATCAGATATGCCTTCAGATACTGGTATGCCATATAGGGCTCGAGACCGGGGGTGTCGAGCCGCTGTCTGAAGAGCCCTGCGAGCCTCGGCAGCAACAGGCCGTTCAGCATGCGGCTGTAGGCGTCCTCCGCAGCTTGCCCGAGCGAGCTTCCTGTAAAGAGGCCCCAACGCATCGACCATGGGATGCCGTCGCGATAGCGGTCGGCGGTATCGGCCACCCTGCGTACCTGGTCGAGCCATGTGGCGACCTGCTCGATCGGCGCGTTGGTGTTGGGCGGCGCCGTCGAGACGAGCTGCGCGAGCTCGGCGTGGACGGATGCAAGGTAGCGGCTGTTGGCGGCGTAGCTCATCGTGAGCGCCGCGACCAGGAATAACCCGATGAGCGCGACTCCCGCGTAGGTGATCAGCTGCGCACCGGCGATCTGCAGCTCGCGGCGGCGGTTGACGCCGGCCAGTCCGCGTTCCTTCAATATGACGTTCTTGAGCAGGCGCTCGATGAAATAGGCCCTGCCGTGGCCGAACGGCCCGTGCGGCAGCTCCTGCGGGTCGAAGGCGAAGGCGCGTCCGACCGAACCGAGGAGACGATCGACGGGACTGCCCTCCTGGGTACCGCTGGTCAGATAGACTCCGCGCAGCAGCGAGCGTGTATCCATGCGCGTCGCGCCGGACACTTCGCTGACGAATTGACTCAGCACGTCCTTGAGCGCCGCGAGCTGCTGCGGAAAGGCGAAGATCTTCGCGCGCCGGTGGGTCTCCTGCTCATCCTCGAGGCGCTGCCACAGCCGCTCGTTGAGCCGGGCCACGAGCAGGTCGAACTCGCTGCCGAACAGCTCCGGCGCCCGCCCGTTGAGCGTCTGCTCGTACGGGAACGTGACACCCCAGACCTGTTTCCGGTCCTCGGCCGACTGGTCGTCGAAATACTCGGTGAAACCCGCCATCAGATCGCACTTCGTCACGAGCAGATAAACCGGCAGCCGGACTCGCAGCTCGCGGCTCAGCTCGTCCAGGCGGCGTCGCGCGGCGGCGATCTGGGCATCGCGTCCCGGCGCGGTCAGAGTGAGCAGATCGCCGACGCTCACGGTCAGGATGATGCCGTTGAGTGGGCGGCGGCTGCGGTACTTTTTAAGGAGCGCGAGGAATTCCCGCCAGCCGCGTGCATCGGAGCCAGGGTCGGAGTCCTGCGTGGTAAAACGGCCGGCGGTGTCGAGGAAGATCGCCTCGTCCGTGAACCACCAGTCGCAGTTACGCGTGCCGCCGACGCCGCGCACGGCATCGCGCCCGAAGCGCTGCGCGAGCGGGAACCGCAGCCCCGAGTTCTGCAGCAGCGTGCTCTTGCCCGAGCCCGGCGCGCCGATGATGACGTACCAGGGCTCGGAGTAAAGGCTGTAGGTGTGACCGCGGCTGGCCTTGAGCGCCCCGACGGCCTCCTCGAAGCGCTCGCGCAGCTGCGCCTCCTCGGCGCTCGGCGCGGGGTCGGGCTGCGCGAGCACCGCGCTCGCCAACTTCGAGCTGGCGCGCACGGCCGTGAGGCGCCGGGCGAGCTTGACTCCTGCCCATATCGCGACCACGAGAGCGATGGTCAGCCAGCGCGCCCGCTCCGCTGCAAGCGGGCGCAGGTCCGCGAAAGCGAAGTAGGGTCCCGCAAACCAAATGAGCAGCGCCACCAGGATGATGCCGAGAAACTCGAGCACCAGGGGCTTGCGAAGGAACCTCAGCATGGCGGTCTCCCCGGCGTGTCGCAACGTCGACTATTCGCGCACATGGACGATCTCGACGCGGCGATTGCGCAGCCGATTCTCGGCTGCCGAGGCCGGCGTATAGCGCGGCTGCGATGGCCCGAGGGCTACGATCTCGAGCCGTCCGGCGTTACGCACCTCGCTGGCCAGGATCTTCATCACGCTCGCCGCACGTGCGCGCGACAGCTCGTAGTTGTCGCGAAACGCGAGTGACTTGAGCGGCTGGTCGTCGGTGTGGCCCTCGATGAGCACTCGACCCGGAACCCGATCGAGGGCCGCGCCGATCGTGTGCAGGATCTGGGTATAGCGGGGATCGACCGTTGCGCTGGCCGTGGCAAACAGCTCCGGCGCGACCAGTGTCACCCGCGTCTGTCCGCCGGTCTCCTCGATGAGGATCTGTCCGCCAGCCTCTTCGTCGGCGAGCAGCTGACGCAAAGTCGGTGTTGCGAGAGCGGGCGCCGGGGTCGCAGGAGCCGCCACGGTCGCAGTGCCGATCCGGGCGAGACTCGCGTAAATCGGATTTACCCGCGCGTCGAGGCGGTAGTTGAAAAACAGGAACGCGCCGGCGACTGCCGCCAGCGCCGCTGCGATTGCGACCCACCAGGGCAGATAGCGCACCAGGCGGTGGCGCTGATCCTGCACGCCCTGCCAGTGGAGCGACAGCTCCCGCTGCGCCGGCGAGCGCACCCCGCGGATACTCTGGAAAACGCCGTGCCGCGTCTGTGCAAGCCGCGCCTGGCCCTGCTCGAGCAGCTGGAACTTCCCCGTGAAGCCGAGCGCGATGCAGAGGTACTGGAGCTCGATCAGGTCGATGCGCAGCAGAGGATCCTGCCTGATGCGCTCGAGCATCGCGAAGAATTTGTCGCCGCCGTAGGCTTCCCGGTGCAGCGCGTTGAGAAGCGTCTGCTGTGCCCAGTCGCTGTGCGCGCCCCAGGGAGTGGCAAGCACTGCCTCATCGACCGCGGCGCACAGCGCGTAGCGCCCCGCGATGATCATCTCGTTGGCGATCCCGGCATTGCGGGCCGCCTCCTCGAAGCGCCGGATCTCCTCGAGTGCCTGGCGGCGCAGCGCCGGGATGTCTCCCTGGAGGGTCGAGCCACGTATGCCCCCCGCCATGAGCAGCAGCGGCACCGCGGCCGTGACCAACGGGTTGAGGCCTTGACCCGGCAAGCCCCGCGCGACCGGAGCACCGGACAGGCACTCGCGCGGCAGCGAGGGGTGCTGGGGCCCGCGCCGCGGCGCTGCGACCGTCGTTGCTGGAGCCGCCGGCGGTACTCGCCTGCCCGCGCCGGGGTTCGGCCGCAACACCGTGGCGTTCGCGGGCCTGAAGGGATCGTCTCCAGCACTCGGCATGCCATGCTCCCTCACACTGTTCGAATGGCCCAGAGTTCCATTGCCAGACCTGGGACGTCTCCCGCGACGTGGAACGCAACCCCGCCCGAGGCGGCCAACTGTTTCCACAGCTCGTGGGACTGGTCGAGCTCGAAGTAGACGAATCCCGCGTGCACCGGGATCTGACGTGGCGCAACGGGGATCGAGTGCACCGGGAGACCCGCGACCTGCTGCCGTACGTAGGTGCTGATCTGCTCGGCGGGGGCGATCTTCAGCATCCCGGGGAACATACGTCGCAGCTCGTCCGCGGCCATGTCCGCCCGCGCAGCCAGCACAAACACCGCACTGCTGAAGAGGCTGCGGTCAGCAACGACGGCCACGCTGACGCCGAACTTCTTGGCGACGACCGGAATCGGGATTGCGCTCGACTCGATGACCACACTGAACGCCGCGCGCAGGGCAGTCACCACCGGCTCGAAGGACTCGCGCAGCCGCTCGTGGCGATAGCGCTGCAAGACTGTGCGACGCCGTGAAGCGGCCGTGAAGGTCGCCAGCTCTCCGGCCAGCGCAATGCAGAAGCGATACAGGTCCTCTGGATGCAGCGCACCGGAATCGACCAGATGCGCGAGCAGCGCCTCGGCGCGGTTGATGGCCTGCAGCATCAGGTAGTCGGCGATCTCCGCCGAGGCGCTGCGGCCCGTAGCGGTCGCCCGCGCCCCGAGCGCCTCACCGCGCGTGTGCAGCAGGCCGAGAAGCTCGGTCATGAAGGTCGCCAGGCGGGGGGCGGCGCGCGCGTCGAGCACGGTTGGGATGAAGCGGTCTTCGAGCACAATCCGCTGGTCGGCAGCGCACTCTATGACGTGCGCGATCGGGATGCGGGCAAAGCCGTCCGCCGCGTCGCGCTCGGCCATGATTCGCGTGCGCAATGCCGCCGCTTCGAGCAGCACCGGCTGACCGGAGAGGGCTGTTGTGTCGCGCGCCTCGACCTCGGTGATGGCGTTGCGGAGCGTGCTGTCGTGCCCGGCGTCCCGTCCCGCCTCCGTGTCGCCCGGCTGCCGCAGTGGCACGGCGAGGTACATCAGCTGGTCGCGGATCCTCGGATCGAGCTCGAGAGGAGCGGGCAACGGCGTATCGTCGGGCATGCGAAACGGCGTGCCGTCGGGAAAGACGCCCGCGGCGCGCGCGATCCCCAGTTGTCCGATCGACAGCAGATCCCGCTCGAGCTCGAGCTCGGTGAGGCCCCAACTGTGACTGCGCAGCGTCTGACAACGCGTCTCGATGTAGCGTTCGAAATAGCGGTCCTGCTGCTGCAGGTGCTGCGGCCGCAGGAACAGGCCTTCGGACCAGACGACTTTGCTGTAGGCTGACATTGTTAACTCATCGCGGCACGACTGACACGGTGACACGTGCGCGCTCGGCGACCGCCACGATGCGCACGCTGTGGCCCTTGTTGCCTGGTGCCGGCGTCACGGCGCGCCACAGGGTGCGGCTCGTGTCGTAATAGCCGCCGGCGAACCCGATGAATCGGGTCTCGGTTGCGAGGGGGATCTCGACGGAGAAGGTCTGCCCGGGGATGAGCTGCTGCTCTTCGCGGCTCAGGAGATCAGCACCCAGCACCCGCGCCTCATCATCGAAGAGCGGAAAATAGTCCGCGTTGGTGAAGGCCGCATCGGACTTGAGCAGGTAGAGCCGCAGCACGATCGGCGACGGGCGGCCGTCGGGACCCGGGTTGGTGTCGGGGCGCGCGCTTAGCGACACCACGGCCACCGCGGGAACAGCCTTCGATGGCGGTTTGCTCCTGCAGGCCGCCAGCGCCGCGGCTACGCACAGCGTACACAAGAGAGTGGTTGAAAAGCGTGCGGCGCGCATGTGATCGTTTCGCTCCTCCTGGTAACGCGCGGGTCAGCGCTGATTTGGCGCACGACGCTCGTGTACACGCGCCTGCTCTTCGTACGCGTCGCTGAAAGCCTTGCCGAAGAGCTTGCGGAACGCTGCGTCCCGATCGTCGAGCAGATCCTGAAAGGCGTCGCGATAGAGTTCCCAGTGGCGCTGCCTGGCGGCGCCGCCAAGCAGGCCGCCGCGCCTGGCGTGCTCGAACTTCTGCTCGAGCGTGTCCGGGTCGAACGCTGCCAGCATGGCTTCGTAGCCCGCGCGCAGCCCGGCGAGCATGGCCATCTGATGAATGCGCAGATCCTCGAACGCTCCTTCGAAGGCGGCTACCGGCTCGAGGTAAGCGGGACTGCGCTTGACGAGCAGGTTGTGGAGCGCATCCTCCGCATTGGCGGAGAACTTGATGGGATTGTTCTCGCGCCGTGCATAGTTGGTGATCTTGAGGTGAAAGTGGTCTTTGAGCTCCGCGCGCGCGCGCAGCACCTCTCGAACGCCGTCGATCACGACCCTGAGAATCGTGCCGAAGTCCGCGGACAGCTGCGGCGTGACCGGTACTCCTTGCAGACCGGCAGCCGTCAGCAACGCTGCGAAATCGAGCTGTGCGCTCGTCCCCGCCGAAGGCGCAGCAGCGGGTGTCGCGCCCGGAGCCGCGGCAGCGGGCACAGGTGCCGGCGCGCGTGCGGCAACAGCCGCTGATGCTAAGGATGCGGTGCGCTGCCCGGGTGCCGAGGCGGGAGGGCGCGACTGCGCTTGCGAAGCCGCGCTCGGCGCAGGTGGTGCAGCCTTGCGCGGTGGCGCTTGCCCGGCGGGCGCGTCCAAACCCGTTGCTGCCAGCGGGTTGTAGTCGGGGGGGAAGGGCACGGGCGGCTCCGCCGGTGACAGCTGCGGGATGTCTCCGGGCGGCCGGGAGCGTGCCGGCGGCGGCACGGATCGCGAGGGCGCGAGGCGCGGCAACTCTAGCTGCGAGCGCAGCGGCGAGCCGGGAGCCAGGTCAGCCGGGTGCGGCGCGCGGGGCTCGGAGGGCTCCGGGATCCCGAGCGCCACCAGCGGGTCAACCGCGTCCTCTGGAGCCGCGCTGCCCGTCGGTACGAGCGATTCCAGGCGGTCCGGCGCACGGACTGATGGCGACGGAACCCTACCGGCGAGGGGCTCATCTGTCTCGGCAGTGGGATCGGCGCGTGCCGCCGGCGGCGGCGTTGCGGGCTTCGATGTCGCTTCGATGACCGACACGTGGATCTCGAACGGATCGATCAGCAAGCGGTCGCCGCTCTTGAGCGGATACGGGCGATTCCGTTCGAGGCGCGAGTCCGGGACGTTGAGGAATACGCCGTTCGAGCTGTTGGTATCGATGACGTAGAACTGGCCGTCCGCATACCGAATCGCGGCGTGGCGGCTCGAGACGAACTGATCCGGCAGCACCCAGTCATTGCCCGGGACCCGGCCGATCGTGCCACCGTCGCTGCTGAACAGCATGGTGCGGTGCTCGCCCAGCCTGCTCGCCTGAGGCCCGACAACTTCAAATCGGAGGAGCATGCAGGTCTTCCGCTCCGTCGGTGCTGTCCGGGGGGCGCTGTTCTTGCAGGAACGTCAGCTCCGCGCGTATCGACTCAAAGACCGGCTCCAGGCGGCTGAGCTCACGCGAGAGCGTCGTGAACGTGACGACGCCTACCTGCTGAGCGAAGCGGGCATAGAGCTGGCGCATGACTCCCGTGCCGCCATCGGGCGCGGGGAGCTCGATCTCGAGCGTTATGGCCTCGTCGGCGTCCCCGGAGTCCAGCATACGAACTGCGGAATGCCGGGCTTCCGGCAGGTACCTCTCCACGATGACAAGCTGCGCCTCGATGTACTGCTCGAGCGTCGTCGGGGTCGGCAGAGTGTCCTCACCGACGACGACGCTGCTCGGGAATGCGCCCTCGCTCGCGTCGCGGATGCCGTGGCCCGGAACCGCTTCCCACCCTCCGGGGACGGCGCCGAGCGACCAGCTGCCGAACTGCAGCGGCTGCGATCGGACCGCGGGCCGCTGCTCGGCGTTCACGGCATCACCGTTGCGGAGAGGCTCACCGCAGCGGAGTTGCTGTCGGTGAGCTGTTGCCGGCCAAGGGCTTCCTGGAAGGGAAACAGCGTGAGCTTCTCACCCCCGAGCTCCACCTCAGAGCCCGCATGCAGCTGCGCCGCGGGAGCCCAGCCCGCGCGAAAAACCAGCGAGTCGATGCTCACCTGCACAGGCCGGGCGCGGCCGTGGACGATGAAGTAATACGGATCGTGCTCAGTAAGGGGGAGCGGCACCGAGAACTGGCCCGTGATCGTAGCGTGCGGGGCGACCCGTCGGCCGTAGGGCGTCTCGGGATTCTCGTGGCGCAAGCCGCCGGGCAGGGGCCAGACCTGCCGGGCGATGACGACCGTCCTTCCGTCGACGGCACGGTAGGCCCAGTCGTCCGCCAGCTTTTCCGCGCGCATGTCGTAGAGACGGTCGAAGACGTAGATCGGCTGATCGAGCGTGTTACGAATCTCGTATTCGAGGTGCGCGGACCTGTCGCTCAACTTGAGCAGCAGGCGAACGACCGGCTGAGTCTGACTCATGTCCTGCTCCCTGGCGGGTGGGTTGGGGTTGGTTCGAGCATGCGGGTTCTCGCTGGTGTTTGCGGACTGCGGCGCTGTGCGGGCTGCCATGATCGACATACAGAT
>Ga0123355_10003413_pt1 | contig 22752 bp, 24 predicted proteins | sample TergutEmb28metaG_3_FD_89872 | JGI IMG/M metagenome (GOLD analysis project Ga0123355, IMG submission 89872) | Embiratermes neotenicus P1 segment gut microbial communities from Petit-Saut dam, French Guiana - Emb289 P1 | ecosystem: Host-associated > Arthropoda: Insects > Digestive system > Gut ... | reverse complement strand
TGGAGGACGTGTGGGCCCTCCCTACCCCTGGCGGCCCCGACGAACTCCCGCGACTCGTCGACCAGATCGCCCACGGCGTCGACTCGTCCTCCCCGCTGACCCGCGCCCTGTTCGCGATCCGCTGGAAGATCGGCGGGCTGCTCGGGCTCGACGGCGACCGGACTGGGCTCGGCAGCCGCGTCCCAAGCCTGCGGGACCGGCTACCCGCCGACCTGCGCGACGGCCCCCGTGGCCCCGACTTCACCGCCCACCCGTTCGCGCCGGTGTATCTCCTGCACGACGAGTTCGCCGCGGAGATCGCCAACCGAACCGTGCACGCGGTGATGCACGTCGGCTGGGTCGCGGATCCCTCATCGGACGGCGGCTACCGCGGCCAGATGGCCGTGCTTGCGAGGCCCAACGGCCTGCTCGGGGACGGGTACATGGCGCTGATCGATCCGTTCCGCCGGTGGATCGTCTACCCGTCGTTGATGCGTGATATCGGCGCGAACTGGCACGCCGGGAGCACCCCGCAGGCGGTTCCAGCGCCGACGGCGACCACCGCCACCAGGCCGTAGTAGCCAAGCGCCCGCGCGATAGGTCGGAGCTGGCGTCGCTCGAGGCCGTGGTCGATGCTTGCCTGCCTGGGTCCGCGGTCACGACGGTCGCGGACAACTACGCGAGCAGGGGCAGTGGGCGTTCAGGACAGGGCCAGAACGCCCACTCGGGGCAACATCGATATGCCCGGGCGACCGGGCTCGCATGTCGCGCAGGTGTTGGTGTCGATTACGCCAGTGTGTGCGTGCCAGGGGTTCCGGAACGCTTGGCCTGATCGGCGCGCGTAGTACACCATCACCGCCGCGATATAGCCCGCGAAGATGACCGCCCCTATGAGGAGAACAAACAAGTAAACCATTGGTGCCACCTCCCATATCGGTGATGTGCGGGGCACGCCGAAAGCGTGCCGCGCTGTGGTTGTCATGAGCGTGAGTGCCAGACCTTATGGGTCTTGATCCGCCACTCACTAATTACTACGGCAAACCCAAGGTATCGTTACGCCGATCTTCGCCAACGCTTAGATTCGGAACCAGCCCGACGTTCGCCCGGGGACGGCGGATGAGGTCGGGTTCGTCCGCGTGCGGCCGCTCGATGTTCGCCCCCGAGGAAGCGGCCGGCCTCGAACCACGCCGGCGAGACCACGCGTCACCGCCGGCGGCACCCGATCGCGCCAGGTCGATCGGCCGTCAGGTCAACACTCGGGCGCGATCGGCGTGGGGCTGGGCATCGAAGGTCTGGTATTCGCCGGAGAACGACACCGGCGACGCCGGCGAGACGGTGAACTCCTGGCCGTAGTGGTAGGCGGTCAGGGGGTTTCCGCTGTTGAGATGGTAGGTGACGCGAGTGGGCTCGATGTCCACATTGAGAGACGATCCACGCAGGAGGAGTGGAATCCGGAGGCGAGAGACCCTGGTCGGCAGGATCGGGGAGAACTCGGGGTCTGGCGAGCGCCACCGGTATCCGCCGAACCCATAGACCACAGCCATCCACGTGCCGGCGGCCGACGCGATGTGGAGACCGTCGCGAAGGTTGCCCGCCGTGTCCGCGATGTCGACTGCGGCCGCGTCCACGAGGTATTCCTCCGCGGTCCGATACTTGCCCGCGTCGGCTGCCGCGATCGCCTGGATGCATTCCGACAGTGACGAGTCCCCGGTGGTGAGAGGGTCGTAGAACGAAAAGATCCGACTCCTCTCCTGGTCGGTGAAGCGATCGGGCAGCATCACTGTGGCAAGCACGACGTCGGCCTGCTTGATCACCTGGTACCGGTAGATCACCAACGGGTGGAAGTGGAGCAGCAGCGGGTAGCAGTCGTGGGGCGTGCCGGCGAAGTCCCACTGCTCGTAGTCCAGGAAGTCGTCGTCCTGGAGGTGGACGCCGGCCCGGTCGTCGTAGGGGATGTAGATCTCATCCGCCGCGCGACGCCAGGACCCCACCTCGTCGTCCCGGAGCTTGGTGCGTTCGAGCAGCCGGCGGAAGTCCGCCGGGGACTCGGATCGCACTCGCTCCACCGAGTCAGCCGCAATCCTCAGGTTCTCGGCGGCCATCAGGTTCGTGAACAGGTTGTTATCGACGACCGTCGTGTACTCGTCGGGTCCGGTCACCTTGTTGATCACGAACTTGCCACCACGGCGCTCGGAGAAGAAGCCCAGGTCCGCCCACATCCGCGCCGTCTCCACGAGCAGTTCGACGCCGTGACTGAACAGCAGATCGGTATCGCCGGTCACCTGGACGTACTGATTGAGCGCGTAGGCGATATCGGCATCGATGTGGTACTGCGCCGTCCCCGCTGCGTAATGGGCGGATGCCTCGTCACCGTTGATCGTGCGCCACGGGAACAGCGCGCCCGAGCAGCCCACTTCGCGAGCGCGGCGCCGGGCGGCCGGGAGCATCCGCACCCGATGCATCAGCAGGCTGCGAGCCACGTCGGGCGAGGTGTGGATCAGAAACGGGAGCACGTACATCTCGCTGTCCCAGAAGTAGTGACCCTCGTAGCCGGTGCCGGTCAGGCCTTTCGCCGGCACTCCGTGCCCTTCGCTGCGCAACGATGCCTGCATAATCGTGAACAGGCTGAAGTGCAGCGCCTGTTGCGCGGCCCATTCTCCCTCCACCGCCACCTCGCTGCGCTCCCAGAAGTCACTCACCTCGCGCTGGTGGTCGGCCAGGGCGCCGGCGTGGCTGTGCGCGCGTGCCCGGTGCAACGTCAGGGCCGCGCGATCAGCCAGGTCCGCAGCGTCCTCGGAGCCGTAGTGGTAGGCGAGCCACTTCGTGACGCTGACCGTCTGTCCGACCGCCGCATCAGCCTCGAACGCGATGTAGGCCCGGGAGTCGTCGATCTTGCCGCCGAGGTTGATGATCGCCGTCTCGTCGAAGTCGTGGTCCATCCCCGCTGCGACCGCCAGTCCGCTTCGAGCGGTTCGATAGCTGCGGATCACCCGGGCGCCCTCGATCTGCTCGACATCGGGTCGCAGAACCTCGTCGGCGAAGGCCCGACTCCGTCGCGGATCGAGCGACCGTCCTTGTGGCGATCCCTGCGACGTTCGCAGCTCCGAGGAGATCACCAAGCGAGTGGCGGCATCCAGAGCCGTTACCTCGTAACGGATGCACGCCAGATGCCGCCGGGCGAGCGACACGAACCTCTGGGTTTCGACCCGATACCGGCGTCCGTCCGCCAATTGGAACACGACCGACCGGCCCAGGACGCCGCTGCGCATATCCAGGGCGCGTTCGAACTCGCGAACCTCCGTCGTCTTGCAGGTGACCGGTGCCTCGTCGATGAACAGACGGATCATGGTCCCGTCTGGAACCGGCACGACCGTCTGACCGGTGGTGGCGAACCCGTGCGCGGTCTCGGGGTAGACGATCGGCCAGGTCTCGTGGAATCCGTTGAGAAGCGTCTCCCGCTGATAGGACGGTTCTCCCTCCTCGAACGAACCCCGGATGCCGAGAAAGCCGTTGGACACCGCGAACAGAGTCTCGGTCTGCTCGACGTAGTCCGGGTTGTAGCGCCATTCGACCAGGCGCCAGGGATCGGGCGCGTAGTCGTCGGTCGCCGCGAGAATGCGTTTGGCGGCGGCCAGGAGCCGGTGCTCTCGCGGACCCGCCCGGCGGACCTCCTCGGCGGGAGAGGCGAGCAGCTCAGAGAGATCGGCGACCACCAAGGTGGCACCGTGGGCCGCCAGGTCAGCCGCGTTGCCGTCTCGATCGACGCCGATCACGAGCCCGAAGTCGCCGGCCCGGCCTGCCTCAACCCCGGCCAGGGCGTCCTCGACGACAACCGCCCGCGCAGGGGAAACCCCCAGCCGCCGAGCTCCCTCGAGGAACGTATCGGGCGCCGGCTTGCCCGGCAGCCCCAGCTTCAACGCCGTGTCGCCGTCGACCTGCGCGTCGAACAGGTTGGTGATCCCAGCGCGCGATAAGACAGCGCCGGTGTTCTGACTGCTTGAGACGACGGCGGTCTTCAGACCCAGGTAGCGCAGCTCCCTGACCCAGGCGACCGACCCGGGGAAGACCTCGATGCCCGTCCGTGCCATCTCCTCTTCGACCAGCAGCTGCTTTCGGTTCGCGACGCCCCATACCGACTCCTCAGCCGGTGAGGAGTCTGGCTCGCCCTCCGGGAGCTCGATCCCGCGAACCTCGAGAAAGTCACGCACTGCCGCCTGACGCGGCTTGCCGTCGACGTGGGTCACGTAGTCGGTGCGCTCGTCAAACAGAGGGTTCGTCGTGCCGTGGCGAGCATCCCAGGTCCCCAGGAATTCGTCGAATGTGCGCTTCCACGCAGCGGCATGGACCGTGCGGGTACTGGTGAGCACCCCGTCCAGGTCGAACAGCACCGCATCGAAGTCTTCCGGCGTGACTATGGGTCCCAATGCGATCCCTTCGCTCGACAGACTATGCGATCAGACCGAGTCCGGCCAGTCCGGTCTGTTCACGCTTTACTTAAGTATTTACTTCTGATATGCTTGCAACGGTAAGCAACAGAAGGAGGAAGAGATGGAACCCATCTCAGAACCCACCCCCACGAAGTACCAGCAGGTCACGGTCGACGTGCCCGAGGATCGAGTCGCGGAGTTCCATGCGTTCTTCGCCCGGTTCCTGGCCGGTCGCGGCCGTCACGGAAGGCACGGCGAGCATCGCCGTCACGCCCGCGGACGCCGGCACGGTTGCGGCCATCGGCCCGACCAACGCGAGACCCACGAGGGATCGACCGAGACCGCAGGCCAGACCGCCGAGCTCTAGCGGATGGCCGACAAGCAGATCACAGTTGCCGTACCGGAAGAGCGGGTGCCGGAGTTCTACGCCTGGTTCGCCGACTTCCTGACGGCCGAACCTGGGACTGCACAGCCGAGTGAGCGGGGGCGGCATGGCCATCGCGGCCGTCGCCTCCGCTCGGAGGTGAGCGCCTGGTCTGCAGACGACGCCGACCAGGCCGCCTGGCTGTACCGCAAGCTTGCCCCGCCGGCACGCGAGCTGTTCGACCTGCTGCTCGATGCGCCCGGCGAGCGCTTCGGCGGCGAGGCGATCGCCCGACGGCTGGGCCTCGACAAGGGCGCCCACGGCGTCGCCGGGATCCTCGCCTGGCCAGGCCGGTACTCCCGCCACCTCGACCGAGTCCTGCCGATCGACACCGAAGGCCGAGCCGACGGGGGCACCGACTACTACATCGACCCCGACACGGCCGCAATCTTCGTCGCCGCCCGCAAACACCCCGACGGCCCGACGCGGAGGCGGCGAGGCCGAGGCGAACGCTGACCTGCTCACCTGTCAACGGTGGCCAGCAGGACCGCGAGCCACGGTGAGACGGCCTCCCGGACCGCCTTCGTCGAGCTCAGCGTGTGGCTCCCGCTGATCGCGACGACCGAGCGGTTGCGTGCAACCGGTGGCATCCCGAATGGGTCGCGCGCACCCTGGACGACGAGCACCGGGACCGGCGCCGGGACCGCGTCCAGTTCGCCGAGCCGCGACTTGGAGACGTCACCCTGGCGCGCGGCGCCCGGCGGCAGCAGCGGGAATGCGAGGCAGAGCACCCCTACCGCCTCCGCGAGCACGGCGGTCCGGCACGCAACTCGCGCGCCTGCGGAGCGCCCGCCGACCACGAAGCGGCAACCCGCGAGGGGGCCCGCGGCGAGCGCTTTGATCACCGTCAGCCAGCTGGTGTCGAGTTGGGTGGCCGGCGCCGGCGAGCGGCGGCCGGCCACCCGATAGGGCTGCTCGACAAGCGCGACGCTGTACCCGAGCGCGACCGCGGCTTCAGTCGCCGCGCGCAGGTCCGGTGAATTGACGCCGCCCCCCGCGCCGTGCCCGAGCACGAGTGCAAGCCGGCCAGACTCACTCCTGCTTGTTGCCCTCGCCCCCTCGAGCCGCACCCTGGCGGGCCCATGTGGCGTTGCCAGATCAATCACGGCCAAACACGCACAGGCTGGCTCAGCGGTATTCGTGGACGTGCTCGGGAACAACCCGAAAGCTGACCCGCGGCTGGCCGGCGAAGCCGGCCGGATCCTCGCCGTAGCGCTCGGCCTGCCTCATCGCCTCGGCGAGTGCGTCCTCGCCCTCATCGACGAGCGCAGCGCGCCCGCGGATCGACACGTAATGCAGGTAGTCGCGCTCGTCGTGTACGACCAGAGCGACCCGAGGATCACGGCGGAGGTTGGCCACCCAGCGGCGATCCCGGTGTCCGTTGAGGCGAACATGGTCGTCGCCAAGCATGTAATGGATGACGATCTGGCGGGGGGCCCCATCAGACCCGAGCGTCGACAACACCGCACACCGGGGCGCGGACAGGAATTGCCGCACCGGCTCGATCAAACGCGCGCCTTCGCTCATCGCACCGCGCCCCGCACAGACTCACCCGTGCATCGCGACCATGCCGGCGGCCAGCAGCACCAGGGCGATCCACATTGACCGGAGCGCGCCCTCGAGCGGCTCCGACAGTGACGCGCGGGTGAGCTCGAGCACCTCGCCGTCGCGCAGCCACTGCTGTCCGCTCACGTCGGTGGTGCCGCGGCGCAGGCGCCGCACCGGCGTGCTGAGGCGGCGCTGGGCAGCGCTGAGCAGGCAGCACGCGGCGACGACCAGCAGGCCGGACGGTCGGACGGTGAGGGCATTGGCGAAGTACCCGATGAAGGCGGGAAACCCACCCCAGGCCAGCGCGAACCAGGTGTCGTTGTGGAAGCGCCCGCCGCCGAGCTCGAGGTTGTACGCCGGCACGAGCAGCGCGCCGGCGAGCACCAGCGGCGCGAGCAGCGGCGAGACGATGACGATCCCGACGACGCCGATCGCGACCGCTCCGATCAGGGAGACGGCAGCGAGGGTCACCAGTGTGGTGTTGCTCAGTTTCGTCTGCAGGGGGCGGCCGTTCAGCTCATCGAGCGCATGTGCGCTGATCCCGACCGCCAGGAAGAACGCCGCCAGAGCCGCGGCGAGGCGGTCGGCATAGATATGGGGCGCGGCGGCCGCGCCGAGGGCGACGTAGCTCAGATGCCAGGCCGTGTAGGGCGGGTGCAGCAGCGTCACCAGGTCGCGCCAGCCGCCGGCTCGCAGCGCGTAGAACGCAGGGCGGTCCAGCTCACGCTGCGCGCTGGCCATGCTCAGCCGTTCTCGCTACCGCGCTCGCCGGGGTGCTCCCCACCTGGAGCCCTGGTCCCAGACACCACCACGCCCGCGCCGAAGCTCATCCGTTGCTCGCGCACGTCGTCGATCCCAGCGTTTCGCCACAGCGCGACAAGGTCGGGTTCGTCCGCATACAGCTGCTCGATGTTCGGTCCCAGGAAGCGGCCGACCTCCAACCAAGCCGGCGATACGAGGCGTCCCGCCAGCGGCAGCCCGAGCCTCGTGTGCACGCGCCAGGCCGCACGCAGCGCCGGCTGCGCGGGAACGCCGAACTCCACCATGCCGATGCGTCCGCCGGGCTTGACCACCCGAGCCAGCTCCCGCATGGTGCCGAGTCGGTCATCGACGTAGCGCAGCAGGTAGGTGAACGTGAGCGCGTCGAAGCCGCCGTCTGAGAACGGCAGGCTCTCGGCCTCCCCCCGGACGAAGGTCAGGCGATCGCCCAGCCCGCGCCGGCCGGTCAGCCGCTCGCGGGCGACCGCGAGCATGTCCTCGCTCTGATCGAGCCCCACCACCTCGCAGCCCCGCTCTGCCAATGCGAACGCGACCAGGCCGGTGCCGGTCGCGACGTCGAGCACCCGGCGGCCCGGCTGCGGATCGACGGCGTCGACCAGGGCGCGGCGCCAGCGCGGATCCTGGCCGAAGCTGAGCGCAGCGCCCATCCGGTCGTAGGCTTGCGGCAGGCCGGCGAACAGCTCGAGCGCGTGCCGTTTGCGGGGGGAGACAGCGGTTGATGCTCCCAACGTGCGTCGAAGCCTAACGCTCGGGCGAGCGTAGGCCGACGGCGGCCATCAGCCCCGCTCGGCGCGCCTGACCGCCAGCTCGATGCCGTCGCTCCCGATCAGGTAACCGAACGCGCCCACCAGCGGGCGCACGGCGGCGACCCCGACTCGGCCCTGGGCGCCGATCGCCTCGACCCGCACCTCGGCGCAGATCGCGGTGCGCTCAGGCGAGGCGGGCTCCATCCAGTTCGCGAACAGCACTCGCGCGGTGCCGGGGGCCGACCACTCGCGAAATTCGTCCGGGTCCGACAGCTCGGGGTAGTCGCGCCGCAACGTCCAGATGCTCCCGACCAGCCCCGACACCAGCGCGCCCCGATCCACCTCCCACAGCACCATGAACGGCGAACACCGGAACATGTCATCGAAGGCCAGGGCCGGCGCCAGGCCGGGAATCCGCCAGCGGATCAGCCTGCCCAGCAGGCGCGTGTCGCTGAGGCGGATGCTCCGGGCTGCCTGCCAGAGCCGCTCGGCCGGGGCATCGCTCTCGCGGCGGTGGGCGACGCGCATGGTCGGATCGGGCAGCCAGCGGTCGAGATCGGGGGGCGTTCGGCGAAAGTCTGCCGGCGGATCGGACTCGCGCACCGAGGGAACCTTAGGCCCTTACGGAGCGCCGGGAACGCGCCGCCGGCAGCGATTGTCCGGCGCCCCGCAGGTGTGGCTGCCCGCGCCGCTCAGCCGGCGGACCGGTCGGGCCGGGCGTACTGCAGCGACCCTGGCGTGTCGAGCAGCTCGCCGGTTTCCAGCAGCGTCTTCAGGCCCGAGAGGATCATCGGCCAGCCGCCGTAGAGCTCGGCGTTGACGCCGGCCGGCAACTGGTCGTGGGTGACCGTCAGCCGGCACGAGCTGCCGACCGGCTCGATCTCCCACGTGACCCGGGTCGTCTCCTGGGCTCTGACGTCTTCGCTCCACAGCGCGTTGAAGGTCTGAACCAGCAGGCGCGGCGGATCGACCTCGAGGTTCTCCCCAGAGGCGATGTCGACGACGCCGGGAATCCCGGCCTGATAGCTGGAGCCCGGCGACCAGTCGGAGTGCGTCTCGATGCCGAAGCTGTACTTGGCTCGCTCCGCTGGATCGGTGATCGCCTGCCACAGCCGCTCGGGCGTCGTCTTGATGAAGACCTCGAACACCGCCGTTCCGGCGCCAACCGGAGCCGTACCTTCGGCCCATGAGACCGTCTTGACCGTCTGCATCGTGTCGTCCTCCAGGTGGGTCTTGAGCCGGCTGAGCGTCGCGGCCCACGGCTCGGCGTATTTGCTCACCCACCGGTCGTGGGCGAGCCGGATCGGGACGGTGTTCAGGAAGTGGAGCTTCTCCCGGCCCCGGCGCTGCGTCGTCACCAGGCCGGCCGCTTCGAGTACCGCGAGGTGCTTCATGACTCCGAACCGAGTCATGTCCACCCGCTCCTCGAGTGCGCTCAGCGTCTGCCCGTCCTGTTCGAACAGCTGATCGAGAAGACCGCGTCTGGTCGGATCCGCGAGAGCCTTGAACACTTCGTCCATGCCGCAAATGATAGGTGACCTTTTAGTCACATGTCAAGCCCGGGTAACGTAAGCGCCGGCATGAGCCAGGAGGTCGACCATCCGCTGTTTGCCCGGCTCTACGCGCGCTTGAGCCCTCGCTGGGAGAGCGCCGGGGTCGGCGAGCATCGCGACGAGCTGCTCGCCGGTTTGAGCGGGCGCGTGGTCGAACTCGGAGCGGGCAACGGGCTGAACTTCCGCCACTACCCCGACGCGGTGACCGAGGTCGTGGCGGTCGAGCCGGAGGACTACCTACGGGAGCGCGCCGGTCGGGCCGCCGCCGACGCCCCGGTTCAGGTGAGGGTGGTCGACGCGCTGGCCGACCGTCTGCCGTTCCCGGACGACAGCTTCGACGCCGCCGTCGCGTCGCTGGTCCTGTGCAGCGTCCCCGACCAGGCAGCGTCGTTGGGCGAGCTGCGGCGGGTGCTCCGCCACGGCGGCGAGCTCCGCTTCTACGAGCATGTGAGACCGGACAGCCCGCGAAAGGCCGCCGTCTGGCAGCGACTCGACGACTGGAACATCTGGCCTCGGATCGCCGGCGGCTGCCACGCCACCCGCGACACCGAAGCGGCGATCCGCGACGCCGGGTTCGAGATCGAGCGCTGCCGGCGATTCACGTTCAGTGGCGGCCCCGGCATCGTCCCGCACATCCTGGGGGTCGCCCGGCGACCGTAGCGCCGGGGCGCCAGGCTAGGCGGCGTTGGCTCCGAGGAACGAGTCGATGAACTCGGAGCTGCTGGACAGGTCGGCGGGAGTGCCCTCCATCTGAACGAGGCCGCCGCCGAGGACGTAGGTGCGGTCCGAGATCTCCAGCACCGCCCGAGCCCGCTGCTCGACGACCAGCACCGACGCGCCGGTGGCGGCGAGCTGGCGGACGTGCTCGTGCAGGACGGTGTGGGCGATCGCAGGGGCGAGGTTGGCGGTCGGCTCGTCGAGCATCACCAGCGCCGGCCCCAGCATCAGCGCCCGTCCCATCGCGAGCATTTTGCGCTCGCCGCCGCTCAGCTTCCCGGCCCGGCGGGAGGACAGCTGCCGGAGGCGCGGGAAGATCGACATGACGTGTTCGATGCGGGGCTCGATCTGACGGGACTTGAGCAGATACCCGCCCATCTCCAGGTTCTCCCGCACGGTCAGCGGCGGGAACACGTCGTCGACCTGGGGCACGTAGCCGACGCCGATCCGCGCGATCGCATCCGAGGCCCAGCCGGTGACGTCGCGGCCGCCAATCGACACCGTTCCGCCCAGGGTCTCGACGACGCCGACGATCGCTTTCAGCAGGGTGCTCTTGCCGGATCCGTTGGGGCCGACGATCGAGACTATCTCCGCAGGTGCGACCGAGATCGAAACGCCGTGGACAACCGGGCTGCGGTCGTACCCCGCGATCAACCCGTCGGTCCGCAGCTCGATGCCCGTCACCCGCTCCTCAAGGAGCCCCGTGGAGCCGCCCTGGTCAACCGACAAGGTAGGCCTCCACGACTTCCTCCTTGGCCCGCACCGCGGACATCGTCCCCTCGGCGAGCACCTTGCCATCGGCCAGGACGAACACGGGGTCGCAGAATTCGTCCATGATCGACAGCTCGTGCTCGACCATGACGACGGTCGTCCCCTCCTCGCACAACCGCACGAGGTGCATGCCGATCTCGTGCGCCAGCCGGCGGTGCACCCCGGCCATCGGCTCGTCGAGCAGCAGCACATCGGGCTCGGCCATCAGCGCGCGCATGATCTCCACCAGGCGCCGCTGGCCGCCGCTGAGGTCGCCGGCGTACCGGTCGGCGATCGCCAGCAGGCCGAAGCGCTCCAGCATGTCCTCGGCGCGCTCGATCGAAGCCCGCTCCTGCGCCCCCCAGTAGCGGCGTCCGAGCACCGCGCCACGGAAGGTCTCGCCTCGCTGGTTGGGGATCGCGGTGAGGAGGTTCTCCAGGACCGTCAGGCGCTTGAACTCACTGGCGAGCTGGAACGTCCGCACCAGCCCGAGCCGCGCCCGGCGGTAGGCGGGCAGGCCGGTCACGTCCCGGCCCTCCAGCAGGACACGCCCATTGGTCGCCGGGAGCGTCCCCGCGAGCATCGCCAAGACCGTCGACTTGCCTGCGCCGTTGGGGCCGATGATGCCGGTCAGCCGGGCGCGCTGGAAGGCCATCGAGACCCCGTCCACGACGGGCACGCCGTTGAACTCGCGAACCAGGTCGCGGCACTCGAGGACGACCTCCTGCGGTCCGGCCGCTCTCGACGGGGCGCTGCCGTCGCCGGCCACGGGGATCGCGATCGCTTCCGGGGCGGTGGTCTCGGGCGGCAACGGACGCGTCGACAGCTTCCGCCGCCGCTCCGGCAGGACCCCCTGCGGACGGAACCACAGGAACAAGAGGATCAGGCAGCCGATCACCACCCACTGCACCGCCGGGATCAGGTTGGGGTTGCCGCTGACCGGCGGGATGTACCGAGTCGCCTCCTCGAACGCGACCGGCACCAGGATCGCCCCGAGAATCGCGCCGCGATGGTTGCCGAGGCCACCGATGATGACCGCGGCGAACAGCACCACGGTCTCGGCGTAGCCCCACGCCAGGGGATCCCAGACGTTGATGAAGCCGACCAGAACGGCGCCCGAGAGGCCGGCGATGGCGCCGCCGATGACCAGCGACGACGTGCGCAGCGACCGTAGGTTCTTGCCCAGCGAGTCGGCCACGAGGTCGTTGTCGCGCGTCGCGCGCTGAGCCCGTCCGAACGGCGAGTTGGTGATCCGCTGGCAGAACCAGTAGATGCCGAGCGCGAGCAGCAGCGCGACGGCTCCGTAACCCCATTGGTAGGACGCCGACCCCGGGTTGAAGTGGCTCTGCAGCGGCGACGGCACCAGCGACAGGCCGGCCGCGCCGTTGAACAGCGGCACGTAGTTGTTGACCAGCAGGTTGAACATGACCGCGGTGACCAGCAGGCCGACCGCGGCGAAGTCGCCGCGCAACCGCCGGCCGACGATCGCGCTGAACGGGACGGCGAGGAGGCCGCCGACGATGGCCGCCCCGATCCACGGCAACGGGAACGGCAGGTTCCAGCCCAGGACATAGGTCTGGAAGCCGCCGTTGGCGCTGGAGGACGGCAGCGACAGGACGCCGGCGGTGTAGGCGCCGGCGGCCTGGAAGATGATGAAGCCGAAGTTGGTGACCCCGCCGATTCCGAACTGCTGGCTCAGCCCCAGGCAGGCCAGCGCGTCGACGCCGGCGTAGACGAGGATGTTGGTGATGTAGTAGACCACGAGGGCCTAGTGTCCTGAGCCAGAAATTCGCACGCAGTCTGGGCGCGTCTGGACGCGCCTGACGGGAGGCGATGCTCCCGTCGTACCACCAGTACGTCTTGGAGCATCGCCTCCCGTCAGCCACGCCCATCCATCACCCATCCTGCACCCGAATTTCTGGCTCACGACACTAGGTCCTCCCGGCCTCGACGGGCGCGCCCAGCAGTCCGGTGGGCCGCACCGCGAGCATCGCCAGCAGGATCACGAATGCGATCACGTCCTTGTAGTCGGAGACGATCACGGCGGCGCTCATCTCCGTGGCCAGGCCGATCACGAGCGCGCCCAGCATCGCGCCATAGGGCTCGCCGGGGCCGCCGAGGAACACCGCCGCCAGGATCAGGACCAGGAACAGGTCCGTGCTGGTGGCGCCGAAGGTTCCGGAGTTCATCGCGAAGGTGACGCCGGCGAGGCCACACAGGGCGCCACTGATCAGCCACGTGAGGACGATCACGTGGCGGGTGCGGATCCCGCAGTTGCGGGCCAGGTTGGGGTTGGCCGCCGTGGCCCGCATCGCCTTGCCGAGCTTCGAGTAGCGGATCAGCCCGTGGACGAGCAGCATCACGACGATGCTCAGTCCGATGATCACCAGCTGGACGACGGTCAGCTCGATCGAGCCGAGCTTGACCGTCGCCCCCTGGCTCATGTTGTAGGACACGTTGGTCGCGCCGGCCAGCGCCTGCGTGCCGAACTCCAAGATCAGCGTCATCCCGAGGGAGACGATGACCATCGCGATCGGCGAACTGCCCCGACGTTGGAACGGCGTGTACACCAGGCTGTTGAGCAGCACCGACACCAGCGCCCCGGCGGCGATCCCCGCCGGGGCTGCGATCCACACGTTGACGCCCGCGTTGTTGGCCGCGTACGCCGCGTACATCGACACCGTCATCACCGCCGCGTAGGCGAGGTTGAGGATGTTCGTGACCGCGAACTGCAGTGTGAACCCCACTGCTGCCAGGGCCAGGACGGCCGCGCTGACGAAGCCGAACCCGACCGAGGTGACCAGCAGGCTGCTGCCGATGGCTAACACCGCGGAGCTACAGTCCGAGCGACCGCAACTGGGTGACCGAGATGTTGCCGGTGACCTTGACCGCGCCCGACACCGTGTACGCGTCGGTCTGGAACAACCCAGCCGAGTCGTGGTAGGCGTCGAAGTTGGTCGGCCCGCCCGGCCCCTCGTAGCGGATCTTCTTGCCGGCCTTGAGCGCCGCGGCGCCCTGGTCGAACGAGTGCACGACCGTCGCTCCCGGGACGCCGTCGCCGATCTTGAGGATCCAGGGCATGAACGCCGACGTCGACGTGCTGTGCGCCGCGATCATCGCCAGCGCCGCGAGGTTGATCCCGTCATACAGGTGCACGCCGCCGGGCGAGGTCAGGTAGGTCGCGAAGTTGCCCGTCGAACCGACCTTGCCCTTCTGTGCGAGCATCGCCTTGGAGAAGGCCGAGTAGGCCGGGCCGCTCGTCTCGGTGACCAGGTTGTCGGCGACGAAGCCGGACGCGAGGGTTTGCTTACCGACCGCTGCCGCCACCGACTTGTACCAGTCGGGCGAGATCGTCGCCGAGGTGCCGATCATCGGGATCGCCTTGCCGCCGTTGAGCTGCTTGACCTCGCCGATGAAAGACGCCTCGGTCGGGCCGAGAGCTTCGGTCATGATCGCTTGCGGGTGGGCGTTGACGACCGCCGCGGCCTCGGTGCGGAACGTCGTCGCGTTGAGGTCGAGCGTCTCGTTGGCGACCAGCTTGATTCCCGCCTTCTTCAGGGCGGCAATCGCCGGCTGGACGAACGTCTGCGAGCCGATGTCGTTGCCGAACGCCAGCGCGATCCGCTTGTAGTGCCTGTTCTGGGCGATCGCCGTCATCGCGTAGGACTCCGACAGGTCGGGCGGCACGAGCCGGAAGAAGTACGGGTACTTGACGTGGTCAAACTCCGACTGCCCGGTCATGCAGAACGACACCGTGTGGTTCTGGCCGAAGATCGGCACCACCGCCGCTGCCTCGTCCGAGGTGCAGCCGATGACGAACGCGGGGGCGCCGGAGGCGAACATCTGATGGACGGCGGGCACGGCGTCGGCCGGGTCGCCGCGGGTGTCAACCGACTTGCAGCCGAGGGGATGCCCGAGCACGCCGCCGTCGGCGTTGATGACGGCGGTCGCCGCCGTGCACGCGACCAGGTAGGTCGGGCCGAGCGCGCCGTCGGGGCCGGTGAACGGCGCCACGTCGGCGATCGTCAGCTGCGATCCGGTGGGGGCGGCGCGAGACGTGCTCGCCGAGGCGCTGCTGCCAACGAAAGCAGCCAGCGCCAGGACTGCCGCCATGGTTGCGGGCAGCAGCATCCGCCGTGCCCTGCGTGTCGATCTGCGTTCCTGCATGATCCTTCTCCTCCCTACGAAACCTGCTTGTCAGAGTGTGGCTTTCTGCTTGTCAGAGTGTGGCCTTGTCCTTGACGGGCGGCTCCCACGGCCAGTCCGCGTGGTCGCCGTCCTCGGCGACGACGCGGTTGGCGATCCGCCCCAACCCCTCGATGCTGACCTCCAGGAAATCGCCGGGCGTCAGCCAGACCGGCGGCGTGCGGGCGAACCCGACGCCGCCTGGGGTCCCGGTGGCGATCACGTCGCCGGGGCGCAGCGTGGTGAATGTCGAGACGAACTCGATGCACCGCGGAATGTCGAAGATCATCTGCGCCGTACTCGCGAATTGCATCACCTCGCCGTTGAGCGTTGTCGTCAACTGCAGGTCGGAGGCCTCGAGCTCGTCGGTGGTGACGATCTCGGGCCCGATCGGCATCGTGCCGTCGAAGTTCTTGCCGGGGGTCCACTGCGAGCCCGCCCGCTGCCACTCCCGGGCCGTCCCGTCCATGATGATCGTGTAGCCGGCAATCGCTGACAGGGCATCGTCGGCGCGGATGTAGCGGCCGCCCCTTCCGACGACGAGCGCCAGCTCGCCCTCGAAGTCAAACCGGGAGGTCAGGTTCGGCTTGACCAGATCCCCGAAGGGCGCGCACACCGACTCAGCCCCGCGGACGAACACCTCCGGCCACGTCGTCGGCGGTCGGCCGCCCTCGAGGGCGTGCTCAAGATAGTTGACACCGAAGCAGAGGATCCGGCGCGGGACGGGAATCGCGGGGCCGTACTCGGCCTCGCTCAGCTCGCGCCCCTCCTGCTCGGTCGCACGCTGGACGAGCTCGAGGACCTCCGAGCCACCCCTCAGCACGGCGTTCAAATCCGACAGCCGGTCGTCCCCAGTCGCGCCGGCCACGTCGACGTAGCCGCGTTGCCCGCGGACGTGCAGGCGCGGCCCTCGCTCGGTCATCACTGTCGCGAGTCGCACAGCTTCAGTTCTCCTCTCTCCTGCGCCACCGACGACTCCAACCCGGATTGGTGTTGATGTGTCGGATTGGTCGGAACATACATCCGCTCATAGTGCGAGTCAAACACCAACCTGTCAGGCCTGGTGGAGCCGCGTGATCGGTACGAATGGTTGGCAACGGCCCGATTGGTTGTTTAATGCGCCTCGTGGATGTCTCGTCATCGGCGCCCCCGGCGCCCCCGGCATACGGCCGCGACCTGGCGCAGCTGATCCTGGCACGGTGCGAGGATCCGGCCTACGCGCCGGGCAGGCGGCTGCCGACCGAACGGAGCCTGGCGATCGAATTCGGGGTGACCCGAACGGTCGTCCGCCACGCGCTGGCGCTGCTTGCGGCCGAGGGCCGAATCTCACGTGAGGTCGGTCGCGGCACATTTCTCCGGTCGCCCGCGGACGGGGACGAGTTCGCCGGAGCGCTCGCCGCTCCCGCGGTGCTGGTGAGCCCGGCCGACGTCATCGCGGCGCGGCGGTTGCTCGAGCCGCAGGTGCTCCCACTGGTAGTTGCCTGGGCGACCGCCCGCGACTTCGAGGAGATGGGCCGCTGCGTGGCCGGCGGCGCCGCAGCCGACACCTACGACGAGTTCGAGGTCTGGGACTTCGCGCTCCACCACGCGATCGTCGCCGCCAGCCGCAACCAGCTGCTGCTGGCGATGTACAGCGTCATCGAGACAGCACGCCGGGGCAAGCTGTGGGGCAACCTCAAGCGCCGCAACGATTCGAGGGAGCGGCGCGGCGCCTACCAGGCCGAGCACGAGGAGCTCGTCGAGGCGCTGCGCGCCCGGGAACTCGACCGCGCGATCGGCGTGATGGACGCCCACCTGGCCCGGGTCCAGGTCAACCTGCTGGAGTCGGCTCCTTAACGAGCTCACGACGGAGCTCCGTGCTAGGCGTCTGGGCCCCGCGGTAACGTTGTTGTCGCCCCTGTCACCGGTGAAAGCCCGGGTTATGCCTCGCACGGAGGAGCAAGAACAGCAGTTCGCGCTGTCCTACGGTCCGGAAGACGCGTTCACGCTCCACCGCTACCACCGCCCGCCGCGCAGTTCGACCGAGCTCGGCGGCGGGTCGCGCCCGGGGGTGCCTGCGGAGGCCCTCGAGCCGCGCGACGCGGACGAGCAGACGAACCCTGAGCGTCGCGCCGCCTGAGCCTCAACCAGACGGAGGAGGCTGGCGCACGGCGTCGTAGATCTGTGGGGGTCTACTTTTCTGACCTTGTTTTTTGGAGTAGAATCCCTCGAATAACCGTGAATAGCGACAACAGGAGCGATTCGTGAGCACTTTGGCATCTGACGACCAGCGATTGCTGACAGTTCGTGAGGTCGCCGAAGAGCTGCGGCTGACCGAGCAAACAGTGCGTCAGTGGATCCGCGACGCAAAGCTGCCGGCAATCCGAGCTGGCAAACGCAAGTACCTGGTCCACCCCTCGGATCTTCGTCGGATGCTCTTGTTCGCGGGAGGCACGGCGCCGTCGGCGAATGGAGCCGAGCCGCCTTACGACGCGCCGGCGCCGGGCGGGCGTCAGCGCGAGCGGTGGGACCTCGCGTCCCATGCGAGACCGCCGAGATGAGCGCCGAGCAAACACTCGAGCAGATGCGGATCGCGGACGGGAGCCTGCAGCACGCGCTCGCGAGCATGCGCCTGGCGCCGCCGGACGGCGGCTACACGCGGCGGCTGCGCCGACTCTGCGGCGCATTCGAGCAGCTCGCGATCGCCTACAACCACGCCGCGCTCGACGGCTTCACGAACGCTCCGCCGGAGGAGCCGCTGAGGCTGCCGATCCCGCACGAGGTCGCGCCCGACAGCGGCCGGCCGGGTCCGCCGACGCTGTGGCGCGCGTTCGACGACGCGGTCGACGAGCTCAACGAGGCGCTGACCGGCATCGGCTACGGCGAGATCTCGCGCGCGTTTGCGCGGCTCTCGAAGATCGTGCTGGAACTGGCTGACGCGGTGGAGCTCGAGCGCACCGGCGAGCCGCAGCTCGCGCGCGTCAGCCGCTAGAAACGCCCGCCCAGAGCAGGTCCCGCGCCCCGCCGAGCCGCTGGTGTCTGCCCGCTGACGCTTCCGTTCGACACATAACGTATGCTGGTCAACGGTGATTAGCATCATTAGCGTTAAAGAAGATCGAGTAGGCGGCCCGTAGCGAAGTGCAGGGGGGCGCGATCACCGCGGACGACAGCGAACAGTTCGCGGCGATTTGGCGTCAGGTCGAGCGCCAGGTGCTGTCGCGGATCCGGCAGGAGCGGGATCTGTTGCAGCGCCTCGGTGAGGACGAGCACGACGTCGCCCACGACGTGTTCGTCGCGATGCTCGAGGCCTACCAGCGTTCGGGCGGGATCAGCTACCCGGTCACGCTGGCGCACAGGATCACCAGCTGCAAGCTCACCAGCCGGATCCGCAAGCGCCACAGCAGGCCGGAGCTGGTCGAGTGGACCGAGGCGACGGAGCCCGCCTGGGTCGCGATCGCGTCGCCGAGCGTCGAGGTCGAGGAACGCGAGACGGCGAGCGAGTTCGCGGAGCTGCGGCTGCTGCGACTGGGGCGGATCGAGGACCGAGCACTCACGCTGAAGGAGGCCGGGTGCAGCCGCAAACAGATCGCCGGCCGGCTGCAGATGCCCGAGCGGGAGGTCGCGACGACGCTGCAGCGGGCGCGGCGCCAGCTGACGGATGCCCGTGCCGAACGCGAGGCGCGCGGGCTCTGTGCCCTGGTCGCGCCGGTCGTCGGAGTGTTCACGGGGGCCGTGGCAACGGGTGCGGAGCGCGGACCGGTGGCGAACGCCGACCGGGTTCTGGCGGCCGCGGTGCAGCACGCCGCGCGATGCCCCCACTGCCGCCCCCACCTGGTGGCGCTTCGCCGCGCGCAGCTGGCGGCCAGAGAGGTCACCGTGTCAGAACCGGTCCGCGCGCGACTAAACCGACATGAGCACTGTGCAGAGCGTGTCCTCCGAGCCGCGTGAGACGCCGCTCGAAGGTTCGGAGCCGGGACGATGAGCGCGGTGGCCGAAGCGCCGGACCGGCCGCGCCGGGCCCAGCCGCGGACCCAGCGGTACTCGCTGCGGATGCTGCGGTTCCGCACGAACCTCCCCCGCTACGTGCTGTACGCGGTCGCGATCGTCGCGATCGTGCGAGCGGTGCTGCCGAGCCCTTCCGCTCCGCGTCCGACGCCCGCGCCGGTCCGGCCCGCCACCAACGTCGACCTGCCCGCGCAGAGTCTCGCCGTGCAATTCACGCAGGCATACCTCACCTACAACGCCGCTGATCCTGGGCAGCGCGCGCAGACGCTCGCCGCGCTCGTCGGGCAGAACTCTCCCGCTCTCAACCAGGCGGCCGGCGTGGCGCTCCCCAGCCGCGGGTCCGACCAGGTCACCTTCGCGCAGGTCGTCTCCGCGCAACCGGGCGCGGGTGGCACCGCGTACACGGTGCAGGCGGACACCACCACCGACGGTGTCGTGTATCTCACCGTCACCGTCGCCCGACACGCGGGCACGCTCAGGCTCGTCGGCGAGCCGGCGTTCGTCGGCGCGCCGCCGGTCTCCGCCGCGGTCCAGGACCCGGCCTCCGAGGGCAACCGCCAGGTGTCCGACGCCGCCGTCAGCACCGTCGTCACCCGGGCGCTGACGAACTACCTCAAGGACAACCAGCAGAACCTGCAATCCGACCTCGCGACCGGAGTGTCGGTCACCGTGCCGACGATCGCCCTCAACCAGATCCAGGTCGGCCAGATCGACTGGCTCACCCAGGGCCACTCGGTCGGCGTCAACGTTCAGGCCAACGACAAGTCCGGGGCCACCTACACGTTGCACTACACGGTTGCGCTCGAGCAGCAGCCCTCCCCGGGCGGGAGCCGATGGTTCATCTCGGGCATCAACTCAACCTCGGGGCCGTGACGACCCCTTCGGGTCCTTAGGAGGGACCGTATGCACAGCATCTACCTGGCAGACATATTCTCCGCGCTCCATAGCCTGGTGAGCAGCATCGCCTCGCTCGCCGCGTTTGTCGCGATCGTCGTGCTCGGCGGGCTGGCGCTGGCGGAGATCGGGAAGGGCAAGGTCGGCTCGGCGGTGGCGATCGTGTTCGCGGCGATCGTCCCGCTGTGGTTCCTGTTTGACCCGACCGGCGCGGAGAACGCCTTCAGATCGGCCACCAACAACCTCCACTAGCAACCACCGGAGACGGCGATGAGCGCGCAGCACGATGAGCGGCCGGTCGTCCGCTCATACCAGTCGGCGTTCCGGTTCGAGACGATGATCTACAAGCTCGGGACCGACCTGACGCTGCCGCGACCCGTGCCCGCCCGCGTGCTCCTGTACGGACTGGCGGTCTGGCCGGCGCTGTTCATCCTCTACCAGCTGCCGCTGCTGAGCACGCTGACGGCGAACGTGACGTTCCTGGTCAAGTGGATCGGGATCCCGGCGACGCTCACCTGGCTGCTGGCCGCCGCGGAAGTGCAGGGCAGACGGTTTCACGTCGCGCTGCAGGCCTGGGTGCGCCACTGGACCTCGGCCAAGCAACTCGCCGGCGGCTTCCGGCCGGTCAAGAACCATGACGGCCACTGGCGCCCGCAGGACATCGTCTTCATCTCGGACGGCCGCTGCGGCACGCCGCCCGACGGCCTCCGTCTCGAAGGCCCGGGCCGGGTAGCCCTCTGCTACCCCTCCGAGGCGCATCAGAAGAAGGCGGTGCTGACGCTGCGCCAGGCCTCGCTGAGCCCGCTGTCCGAGCCGAAACTGCTGTCGATCGCCGAGGGCGCGACCGTGCGTCTGAGGAAGGGGACGCGCCGATGATCTCGCCTCCGGTGGAGACCGTGTTCGGGCCGATCGTGATCACGCCGACCGGCCCGTGGCTCGTGCTGGAGCTGGAAACCGTCTCCTACGAGGCGGAGACGCCGGACGTCAAAGGGCAGCTTGTCGCGCAGCTGGCCGGGTGGGCAGCCGTCGCAGAGGCAGACTTTCAGATCCTGCGCGTGTCGCGCGAATGGAACGGCGCCGAGTACGTCGAGAACCTCCGCCGCCAGATGCCGCGCCGGGCGCACCGCGATCTGTACCGCGCCCTGTTGACCCGCCAGCAGCAGGTGCTCGACGAAATGGAGGCGACCACCTCGGTCGTGTTCCTGTGCGTCCGGCTCGCCGACCCGTCGACGGACCTGCACCAGAAGGCGCGGGGGCTGTTCGACCAGAGCCCCAGGGAGCTCGCCGCGCGGGCGCGCCAGGCACTGCGGATGACGCAGCTCGGCTCGCTGGAGCCGGCCCGGCTGTCAGAGCTCTACCGGCGCGCGGCGGCGGCATGGGACCTCGCCTACCACTGGCTTCAGTGCCAGCCGGCTCGCACCGACCAGCTGCAATGGTTGATCTACCGGAACTTCTGCCGGTCGCTCGGCGAGCCGTTCATCCCCGGGCTCGACCGGCCGCAGGCCGTCACGGCCGCCTACGGGTTCGAGCCGACCGTGATCCCGGAGAAGGGCAACGTGCTGCGGTGGATGCTCGAGCACGGCGTGCAACGCCACCCACGCCACCTGAAGGTCACCTCCGAGCTCGGCGACAGCTACCAGGCGGGGCTGTGCGTCGGCGAGATCAAGCAGGACGCCGAGATGTTCACGCCGGCGGCGGAGCTGATGTTCTCGGCCCTCGATCTCCCGTTCAGGGTCGACGCGTCGCTGTCCGTGAAGTACGTGCAGAACGAGGTTGCGCTGCGCCGGTGGGAGCGGGTGATCGCGAAGAGCCGCGAGCAGACGCGCGAGGAGGAGGAGCAGACCGGCGGCGACGCGAAGCACTCGAGCGTCAGACGCGTCGGGCTCGCGCACGAGGCGCACGAGGAGCTCGCCCGCAGCGGCGCGCCGCACCTGGAAGGCACCCTGTCGCTGCTGATCGGGGCGCCGTCGGCGGACGAGCTGCGCAAGCGCGTCGAACACGCGCGGCGGGCGTTTCCGTGGCCGCTTCACCGTCCCCATGGCGACCAACTCGAGCTGTGGCTCAGCCACTTCCCCGGACAGCACTTCCGCCCCATCGGCTACCAGCGGGTGTGGATGTGTGACCAGGTCGGGGCGATGGTCCCGCAGGCCGCCAGGCAGGCAGGGTCGAAAACCCCCTCGGCCCTGTACTTCGCGCACAGCCTGCGCGGGCGCCACCCGATCCTGATGGACCTGCGCGAAGGATCCGACAGCGCCAAGTCGACGCTGATCGTGCTGCTCGGTTCACCCGGGGGCGGCAAGACGATCACGCTGCAGTACCTGGAGTACCTGGGGTTCGTCGTCGGCGCCCGGGTCGTCGACATCGAGGCCAAGGACGACCACCACGCGCACCTGCTGCCGCAGCTGCAGGGTCACACGCAGGAGATCGTGATCGGCCCCGGGCCCGAGCACAAGGGCAAGCTCGACCCGCTGCGGGTGGCGCCGTCCGGCGAGCGCCAGGAGGCGGGCACCACCTTCCTCTGCGACCTGCTGCCAAAGGCGCAGAGCGACCGGCTCGAGCCGGTGATCAACGGTGCGGTCTCAAGGGTGATCAGCCGCGCCGGCGGGCAGGACGCGCCGCAGCTGGCGTGCTGCACCGAGGTCATCCGGATGCTGGAGGAGAGCGGCAACGAGCTCGAGCGCGAGGCCGGCTACCACCTCTCCCAGTATCGCGACGGGGGCCTCGCGCAGCTCGGGTTCGCCGAGCTGTCGACGCCACTGCCGCAG
>Ga0123355_10003412_pt1 | contig 22752 bp, 16 predicted proteins | sample TergutEmb28metaG_3_FD_89872 | JGI IMG/M metagenome (GOLD analysis project Ga0123355, IMG submission 89872) | Embiratermes neotenicus P1 segment gut microbial communities from Petit-Saut dam, French Guiana - Emb289 P1 | ecosystem: Host-associated > Arthropoda: Insects > Digestive system > Gut ... | reverse complement strand
GTTAGTAGAAATTAGGTTTAAGGGCCCTCCTGGCACTACATCCTCCTATATCACCACTCACATCATCGGGACAACGTAACCGCGCCTCATGGGCGTCCCAACCTGAGAAGTCGCTTACACTTCTGCCATGCCCACGAGGGAAGACCGCGAAGTCCGTCAAGGACATGTGGGGCATTGGATAGAAAAAAAAAAAAAATATATATATATATATATAAGCATAATATGAGTGTGTGTGTGTGTGTGTGTGTGTGTGGAGTTACGTAAGTTATCCACACATATACTCATATTATATAATTACACACTTTAACACCCTCATTAAAGTCTTCATGTAAGTCACACACTTCCATAACCTCTATACGGAAGTACAGACTCGTATGGTCTCTTTACGTGTATCCACACACCCACATATTTTCTTCATGTACGTCAACACTCACGTAAATTCTTAATGCGAATATAATGCACATTCCTTTGCAAACTTGTTCTGAAACTCAGCCCACCGATGTGGTAAGTTCTGTATGTAGGTCTACGCATTCATAGAAGTTCCTTATGTATAAGACAGGCTATCTTTGATTAGAGACAAGCACACACTCATAAACAAAATGACGTAAGCCCATGAATATTTATATTACCTCCTTAAGTATTTACACACCCATAATCTAATTATGCAACTCCATTCGGTCATGTTACCGCCTTACACAAATCCACACACACACACACAAACATATTATCAATTTATGTTAAGTGCAAAGGATCTTATTAACCCCTTTATATAATTCCACACACACTCATATTCCACTTTTCACCAGTCCACAAACTCATATTCCTCGTTACACCAGTCAACACACACACACACACACACACACATATATATATATATATATATATATATATATATATTACAAACTTATGTCAATCCACACACTTAGATCTATATTATGTTTTATGCAAGTCCATACTCTCACATTATCTCCTTATGGAAGTCAACAAAATGATACTCTCTGTATCGGCCCACAAAAACATACACGCGTATATCCTCTTCACGCAAGTACACACATCCATACAAATTAAGTCCACGCACTCATTACCTCTTTACGTAAATCTACATATATTACATCTACACGTAAATCCACACATCATGGTGTTGGCGGCTAACACCACAGGATTAGTTTTGCTTGCCTAAGCGGTCCCCATGAGGTAGGCTCTCTACTTATGTTAATTCATGTCACCGGCTGTCTAAAGGCGCGAGTATGGAAGAGTAGTAGGATGCTGGAAATGAGACTTTACTGAAATAAACTATATAGTCGTATATTGCAACTATAACATGATTGAAGGCGACACTAATTCCAAACGTACTGACCCTTAGCGCTGCTAGCCTGTTCACTCTCTGCCCCTTGAAAACCATAACTTCTGCGCAATAATTAAGTCTATATTTCCACAAGAAAATGCTTGGCATATTTCTCCATTATGATCGACAGCACCAGAATACGTTAGAAGCTCATTCACAAATCATAACCGTGGCTTTTCATGTTGAAGATGGAAGTACAAAACATCCGCACCTGTTACTCTGGTACTAACGAAGAGTAGTTGAATCGACGACTGACCTAGACTCCGCTAGCGTCTGTCTCTGCCCCCCTTCCCCAGCTAAGCTCCAAAACTGCCGAGTTTACAGGCCTGCTTCTCTATTACCGCAAATCCTCGTTAACATTTGTTAATCTTAATTTGTAAGATCGTTGGCACATCTTCTTATAACTATAGGCAGCGTTATAGCTGCAACGATGAATTCAGTCGTGCGCCAAAGCGTGGCGTTACGTAAAAATCCAGTAATAAACGGGACCGTTTGGCAAACTGTGGTGTCTGAATCAGTGCCACATATTCACTCTTTAATACTGAGAGGAATGACATAGTAATAATGTATATGAATCTCAGTCGGAAGAAGCACAATTCTGTATATGTGTGGGTGTGTGGGTGTGTGTGTTTGTGTGTTTGTATGATTGATACTCTATATATTCGTACTAATAAAAACTTGTATTGCCCTTCACATTTTAATCTGTTTCCAATTACCGGTAAACACACTTGGTTTAGACAAATAAAAAGCACAATTGTGTTTACTGTTTACATAATAATTAAAAAAACAAAGAACACATAGTCGAGTATTAGGCACACTTGAAAACAAAATAATCCAGCTCGGCTGTGGAGTACTATTAGCACCTCCTCTACACGTATACATATCAGCGACAAATAGGCCTACAGAATTCCACACTAGCCTCGCAAATTTCGCCATTTTTCAAACGTTTTCAGTTGCAAGAACAGGTTTTTATTTTCCGAAAAGTATGAAACCATTAGGTAAAGTGAACATACTCATCTTCAGAGGTACTTACATTCGTAAAGGACCAGACCGCTCATCAATGGATTTCAAGTCTTGAACTTTGTTATTTAATAGTAAACATTCTGACCTTGAACTAAACGCGTTATGCAGAATCTCCTCTTTTATTGAGTAAAGCATGCGGTAAAGGAAATATTGCTCCTGTTCCTAAGATCCGCGTCATGAAGGCATATAGAAGGTATAGCAGTGCAGTCTATTTAATGTAGATCCCAGATCTTCCAAGACTTGAGTAATAACACTTACGTTCCGACTGCCTTACTGCCAAGAAACAATGGCTGAAAGATCAGCTGGTCTAGACGTGGTGGTCATGGTGGCGTTGGTGAAGGCAGTGAAGAGAGGAAACAGGACACGTGACGGCAATCGAAACTGTCATCCATCCAACAGCCAGCAATTTTTCGAACGCACAGAAAAATTAATTCTTAATTTCCAAGACTTAAAATAAAGCAAGAAAACACATAACCACAAAATTATTTAATGTAATCTTTATCTGCCCATAATACTGTAAATGTTAATACTGAATTGAATTAGCTTACTTGTACAGTCGTCATACATTTGTAGGGCAAGGCTCAAATTGGTATCGCAGATTCAGTAAAGAAATAAAGATTTAAAATAGTGCCCTGAAAATAATTGTCTTAAGCATTTTAAACACTTGTATATAACACAAATCTTAAAAAATTTTGAAGATTTGAGTTCAAAAAAATAACTTACATTAAATAGTTCCTGTTCATTAGTGCCATTAATTGGGCGTTGCCTGTGTATCGAAAGGTTCACATTGCGACACAAAGCTGTATAAAGTAACGAGTGTATTCTCACTTTATTATCACTCATAACCCTGAATTATAAGTAGATACTCGTTAGTAAACGGATGCTTCGAAATATTAAAATGAAGTTCGCAGACCATTTTACGAATTAAGCGTTGAAAAATTAAGAAAGAAGAGTACCCTCTAGGAATGTGCCTCCATCATACCGGATAGAAATATAGTGACGTTTCTTTGGAACATAATGTATCCATCTTCAGGGGACAGCAAGGGCTCCCGCTTTTCTTCCCCAATATTGGATCAATAGATTAATTTCAAAAGTCGGTAAATTCCAGAAGATACACTTGTTCATTCACACTGCCGTCAGAACAGAAATCTGACAAGAATCATTGAGGAATCTGACAAACGCAAATTAAAGACTACCTGTTGACGTGTTTGCAAGGTAGACTTCCTATGTAATATTATCAGTATGCAAGAACTGGGATAATACGAACTGTCTGGTCGTAATAAATGTAGCATGTCCAACCGGAAATATCGTCTGCTATTTGGAAGAGCCTGTTGAGAATGACGAAGGAATTTTAATAATTCCCATTTGGAGAGTAAACCAAACTTGATCGTCCATTCCAAAGCTTGTATGCCAACTTCCTTAGCTACAAAAGTACTATGTAGAAAGGGCTTAGCACACAGCGTAATTAATTCCATGCTTCCTCACTCTAGGCGTGTAATCCAGTTCCGAGCCAGGGACCATACAAACTAATTCCAAATATTTGGAATAGTTTCTAAGTGAACATTACAGAACTTCTGTAGCGACGTAAATGATATCGATTTTGAAAGTAAACCCTCAAATGTCCCCAGCATAATAACCGCTTGACCTCTTCACACACTTGCAACACTTGAAAAAAAAAAATGCCTCAACAAACAGAGAAAGGTTTCAAAAATTTGAGTAAGAACAGTTTGACGCAGGTTTATTTGAATTTATAGGTTTATAATTAAATTATATCTTTTCACAATCCCTGCTTTCCCCTATAAATCAGCTGAAACGTCGTTATGTGGGAAAATTCCTATTAATTGTTTCACGTTACGAGGGAAAATTTCTACTGTTTTGTTTGATGTTTGAACGTATAATGAATTTATAATGAACATGTCCTCCACTGCATTGTCAATAATCCCGTAATTCAATATCATTAACTCTAACAGTAGGCAATGATAGGGCAGATAGCGTTAAATTTACAAAAGCAAATCAAAGGCATCGTCCGCTTAAAACTATTTAGCACAGGGTACATGATGGAAGCCAACAGATTTTTGTTCGGAAAACCTTAAGAAGAGAGACACTGCAGTATCATGAAAAACACTATTAAAATGAAATTAGAGAAATAAGGCGTAAATGTGTAGACAATATTTCAAGTGGCTACAAATGCAATTTTACTGCAGTGGACGAGATTCACAAAACCAAAGATTAACTCGACTAACAGAAGAACCGTCTGTCGCTCAACGGGATTCAGTGCTTAGAAGCAAATTAGACATTGATTTGTTTGTTTAGTCAGGTAGTATTACCATTATTGTCATGATCGCTACTATTAAAATTCCACACACCCAAACACCAAGCACAGATCCTTTCGAATACTTAATCGGTTTAACTGGATCGGAGCTTCGTCTGCCTGGTCTCAAACTATACTGCCTCTAAATTACAAGTTAGAAGCCAACGAACTGCCTACTCAACACAGCGTTGTCAAGAGCGATGTTTGACACCGCCCGACTTTGGAGGTATAGATAACAGAATAAACACAATTACTTGTAATTGAATAAAATTGTTAGCACAGCTTTGTTTACGTAAAGTACACACAGTTTCTTGGTTTATTTAGCGACGCTGTGTTAATTTTACATGGTAGGTAGCGTCAAATAAGAGATGATGGGATTGCTTCAAGGGGGATTCGTAGAAAGCTTCAGTGGCATAGAGGCGTAAATTTGCACACTTAATGATTTTGTATAACTCGTTAATGCTATCGTTCTTTACCGTAGATACAAACTGACCACGACAAAATAATTCCATCACAACTGATGTAGTGTGCCTGCTTTCTGTGACTACGCACTAAGATATATTCTATTTACGTACGGAGGCTTATATAACATAGTGAGTAGTTAGAACTTGTTTATGTATCTTTTTAAATGCAGAACATAATTATCTATAATAAACACTGTAGTGAAGGAATGATGACGTGTATTCTGGTATCAATCTGTGAACGTTTTGGATGAACCTGTTGCCTACATCTTGCAGGTAGGAGGAAGCGAGTTCCTGTAAGACATTTCTACCAGAAGACACGTTGCTGCATCCCCGAAGAAGACAGCTGACTTATCGGCACAGTCACCGCAGTGAGGATGTCAGATCTCACACACTGATAGATGTTCCAAAGAACTGTATGTCTTAAAGTCATGTAAAATTTTCTTTTTATCACTACTGGTATTTTGAAGGAAATATATACTTTTATACTTCAGCTGCATTCTTAGGAGAGCTTATATTAGACATATTACATAGCCAGCGCATTTTGATGTAGATTAAAAACTTTCCCGCGTTTAAATAACCACCAAGAGAAAGTACATGTACCAAGGAGTGAATAGGAAGTTCAGTGGTTTAAATTCCAGCTGCTTTACCCCGTAGAATGATTACCCGGTGACCATTGATAAATGATGAAGATTACATATTCACGTCTCATAAGTTAAATATCCTTTGTTGTTCGCCTTTTGTTTTCGGAGTAGCACTCGGTTTTTCGTACTTACGACCACAACGGTACGAGAAGTAAGTACACTGAATCTAACTTTGAAATGTTCCAGAGCTGCTGCCTTATTTGATTTGTAATACAAACGTAGCAGACTTGCGGTTTGATACATTCATTTGCAATGATTATAATTATGAAGATGGAAGGGGAAAACTGTCACTCTGAATAGGCGGTTCAGTTTCACCTCACACAGTGGTTCTAGACGAATGTACTCTCTTCCTCTTTTTTCATTAAAATTGCCCCTTAAAATGTTAAATTATGAGAATGCCACTGACCGATGCAGTGTGTACCTGACATTAAACACATATCCTCTCACTCCTAAAGACCAACCGGTTTATGCTGTTTGGGCAATAATCGATGTTATTGTAAGCATTATGAAAAGAAATAAACAAGTTATGTGGAAAAAATGGATTGTTTTATTTGTTAATTCAGGCGGTAAAATGTGGTAACCACTGTACTTTCAAGAGCACAAAAGGGAAGACGTACTGAATTCATGAGTAACAAAATTCGACTTCCTGTTGAGGTATTACCCGAACAGTTTACAGCTTGCACTCATCAAATGAGACTGTTCGCGTAACTGTGCCTTTTCCGAAAGTGTTAACTAATTCATGTGTTATTTAAAGACGCTATTTCAACCATATAACTTCAATAAAAATACTGATGTTGCAACAGTATGATGGCAGAAAAAACAGGGTTTTAATTCCAAGCAGGAAGAAGGAGATTTTATTTTCTCCACAGCGTATAGACGGACATAGCCTCCTACCCAGTAGGTATCGACGTGTCTTGCCCTAGATGGAAGTTGTCAGTGGCCGTGCAGCTCACCTTACCGCTCCATCGAGCGCTGAGATAAAGGAAACAAGGATCTGTAACTCATCCACATACGTTTCAACGACATCGAGTTTATTAAAATACTGGAACAGCCTTCTTAGGACATAAAGACAGAGGCAAACTATGTATAACGAAACAATGAGGGGCGTTTCTATAACCATTGTTGCTGTGGAAAATAATACTATTGCGTATTATGATTGTGCGTTTGCAGCCTCAGTTATTCTGCATAAAAACCACATGCGCCTTATTTTATTGCAATCTGTGGCCTCACTGGCTCTGCCACATTTTTTTTTTCACATTATCTCTTAAATGGCACGCTTTTCGAAAAAAAAAAAGTTACTCAACATAAAATGTGCGTTTTGATTTTCTCTACAATTTTGTCTGAAACACTTCTCACTCTTAGAATAATTCAGCGAAATACTACCACATAGGAGCATAGGACTTCATATAAGGTATCGACTCTTCTTGTCAGATTGTAATGAATTTTGAATTTTTTTGACACGAATTTAAAAAATACCGAAATATCGAATGTTATTGAACATGCGTCCAGTGGGGTTGAATTGTTCCATGCGGACGGAGGACGGGCGGGCGGGCAGACAGATGTCCAGACAGATATGACGAAGCTAACAGGCGCTTTTCCCAATTCTGCGAACGCGCCAAAAATGGCTGCGAATAAAAGGTTAAGAGGATGCACAAAGAGCGAAAAAGGCCTTTTCAAGACACTTTCATAATTCGCCTGGATAAACTGAAAATAGTGCGACAAACTGCGGCACGGCTTTGCTTTAACTACCTACCCAGATCTCGCCAGTAATAATCTCTGGTTCTTTTCAGTGTTTGTCAACTACACTGAAAGTTTTCGCAAAGTGGTAATGGGGTCTCGTAATTTTAAGTCATGTAAGACAGAAATCACTATGTTCTGCTCATAAAATGCAGGGTTGTTTTAATTTTGACCTGAGGGATTGCCGCTGCATGAGCGGTTAGAGGACACGTGCTCTGTTTCATTAGCCCTATTTAATTGCATTTAGTGGCACATTGAGAATGTATCAGGACCATGATGTAATTACGGATATCAAGAGGGAGCGACAGCTGAACCAATAAAACACTTATGTTCCAATATAGTAAAGAAAATATTTCAAAGTCATGAGACGCTTGGTTACACTTGCTTTTCTCGCCGAGGTTTTTCATGGAATTCTTCAGAATATTCAGCTATCAGAATATTCACTTCAATGGGCTAAAAGCTCTTGTTTCTTGATGTGAAACCACCTTTCCCAATTATTTTTAGGTATTAAAGATACAGTAAACAGTATGTCGATTTTACAGCCGATACTCCTGAATGATTCCAAGGAACAGATTTTTTCTTTCTAAGATAATATTTTCACTTCGTTAAGAAATTTCCTACACTTACAGAACCCTCATTTGCACGAGTCCACCAGTTGTATCCTGAACCGGACGAATCAAGATCATCACATCCAATCCCATTACTTGACTATACATTTAACGTTATCGTCCCATTTGCGCCGAGTTAATCCAAGCTGTTCCCTTCCTAAAGTAACTCCAACTATAAAAGCCTATCAATTTGTCTTCTCCCCATAAACGCTACATACCGACGCCGACAGTGTCACTAAATAATCTACAAAATACATTTCACTTATAATTGAAATATTTTTCAGTGTGGTACTTTTATTTTTACGTTTGTATTATATTTAAAAAGTAAGCCTCCCTTCAGAGAGAACACACTTCTTGTCCGCTACAAAGACCAGACTGGGGAAGTAACCTCTACGTGTTCTACAAACCATACAAAGCACACAAATCAGCTCGTGGGCAAAGTGCAGAGCCTTTAATCTTAAGACAGTTGTTAAGTGTATTAAAAAGGATCAGATTCACGCATGAAGGATTCATTTCACAACTCAGATACCAACAACTTTTTATGGTACTCTTTTTCCCTCCCAGCATAATGTTGAAGTAATGTGTTCAAATATATTTAACTTATATTGCGTTTCAAGAACCAACAAAATACACTTAATTCCATCTGTGTATTTTTGTTGCGATAACTTCACCCACACACATTTCGGCCGGTAATCCGACCATCTTCAGGGTGACGTTTCTGTTACAAGAATACAGTGTGAAATGTTCCACAGTACTGGAATTCATAAGTTTGTTGGTTAGGATTGTCTGTAGGATGATAGTAAATAAAAATAAAGTAAAACATAGATTATAAATGTCAGAAGTTAAAATTATATAAATTTTGGAGTGATGTGCACAATCGGTAAGTGTAGTGGGTTAGTGTCCAGAGTATGTGATGCTATGTTGTGCGGCCGGTGCACTAACCGGAAATGAATAGCAGGAATTTTAATATTGTGGAGTAATTTGACACATTTGATCACACTGTATTATTGTAACAGAAATGCCACCCTGAAAATGGCCGGATTACCGGCCAGAACATGCAGTTGAAAACATCACAATAAAAATATCTCAGTGGAATTGGGTGCAATTTGTCGGTTCTTGATAGACATTATACAAATTAATGCAAGGATTATGGAATGTATTAAAATTGAACTTAATTTATTATTCGTTATCATATTTTTATTAGGCGTTACATGAAGTGTGAATGAAAAATTTAATCTTCGTTAGACGCTGTGTAGAAGGGATTCCTGATTCCTATTCCCTCCACCCTTTTACATTTCAAAGGAGTTTAATTTCTACCACTCCAGACCTTGTCTTTAAAATCTTGTAAGAACATTTAAACAATACTCCTCACATTTATAACGAAACTGCCGCTTAAAGAAACACAGAAAGAAGTCCATCACTCCTGTTTCGTACATCAAAAAAGACATACAGAAAGAATAACCTAAATTACAAAATCGATTAAAGGAGCAAAGTTTATTCGGTACTTGGAGCGATAAAATTTCTATCCGAGCTTGACAAATGAACATTTCTTTGCTTGTGTTCACGTATATAATCGCATGCACATAAAACATTAGCACAAGTTTCGAGGAGAATTCACTCAGCTTGATGATAATTAATGTCGCTGCTGTAATATGTTCTTACAAGTTACTAGCAACTTTAACTTACACAACTCTAAACTTTTTCCCAGAGAAGTAGGCTCCTATGTTCCAGAAATGAGATTAATAACTGAATGTTACTGCAATTTCTAAGTTAACTATGAGAATTCTCCAACCTTGTATTTACATTTCGCAATCAAATATACAAAGTACAGTCTGATACACAAAACTGTGGTGTATCTTCCTTTTCTCTTACATGGTGAATGATTCAGTCCACAACAAATCTGCGTGTAATCCCTTTGTAGAGTGTGATAACTTACATAACTTTCTAGCAATAAAACTCATAGTTTCAACAGCGAAGAAACTGAACTGAATCATCGTTCACGATTTTGGTGAAGCTAAATCGTCTTACGTCCTCACAACCTATATTCTGAACAGTCCACGTTCTAACATTTTTGTATCCTTATCGGTGTTCCAAGTTTCCGATGCAACATATGTTGCTGTTTCAAAATATCGCATGTAGTATATGTAACCAGGTAAAGGTAAAACTTTCCTTCTGCATGCTACGACGGTGAAGGTGGGAGGGAAGTTATAACTCCACGCATTCTCTGCCTCGTTATTTGATATGGGTGACTGTTCAGATTCATGCTACAGTTGTTTTATGCAAGAGGGAAGAAACCCCGATACCCTTTGAGTAGGGACTGGCTGAGTTCCATACCCGGGACTGAGGCTGTGTTATTAGAAGTGTTTACGATGTGTCCCTTCATCAATGACATCACGTGCGGTTAATGCGTGATGGGGCATCGCCTAATTTTTTCCCAATTTTCATATAGCACCTGAACCAGACTTGCGGTAGAAACTAGATAGAACGTGGAGGCCTAGTCAACTTGTCTGCACGATCCTCTGGATTCTTGACTGTGAGAACACCTAAAGGCTTTGGTGCATTCAAAGCCTATCAGCGACTTAGAGATTTTACAGCAGGGAGTAGATAATGCTTGTTGGGAGTTTCGAAAGAAACCGGACATCCTAGCAAGTTTTGTTCGAATCCAGGCACACAGTCTCCATACAAACATACAGCTTAATCCAAAACTGTGAGCATAGCAGCTGTGCTTGGAATTTACCTGCATGTTTTGAGGCAGCGAATGAGGCCGTTCTCAAGGCCAAGTCTGATGACGCACCAGGAAACACGTGTTTTTACAGCGTTCCTGAGGGTTCGATGCTAAATACTTTGCAGATTTGGTGATTAACTTATTACGCCTGACAAACGTCTGATATAAACTTTGAGAGTTTAAGCATCAATATGCGAGTACAAAAGGGGTCAGATTTATCTTCCGCCTGGTCTAAAAGTTAGGAAAACTCGGGCCTCTATTAAGGAGAACTGTCTAACAACAACAAACTATCGAACCGAACTTCCGATATTATCACCAATGGCAGGGGTAAATCTCCCTTAGCCCTAACAATTTTGTTAAAACTGAATTGTTTACGTAGTTTCGGGCAACCAGTAAAATTTTATCACTTTCTTTTGGACATTGCATTGAGCCTGGCTCACAGAAATCTGGAGACTCTCGGCTGTCATTTGTAGAGCAAGCCTACGGAACCGATAGACTGCTGCTCCGTACTCAATCATAAATCGGAGGACACCAAACAATTAAAACAAGAACTTTCGAGAATACCATACAAAATTAGCAAGGGATATCATGGAGACTCGCAATTCAATAATAACAACAAGAAAAGAACTGATGAATGGAAGACACTGGATGCTGGGCAATTCGACACAATAACGAAATTACCTCAAGGAAAGAGAAGAAAGGCAACAACATTGTACAGAGAACTATACTCACGCAACATGAAGAAAACCATGAAAATGTCCGCAAATTCCATAAGCGGGTAAGATATCCACGAGGAACAAATATCTCAACTTTGCATAGAGAAGTGAGAAGTGCCAAAATAGAACTCAAGCACGGAAAGAGTGCAGGAGACGACGGAATATTAAACGAGTATCTTAGACTGGGCGTATAGGAACTAGTCCCATCTCTCACGTATCTATTTAACACCACTCTTCTTCCAAACCTATAAAATCTCTTCTCAAAAATCCAAACAATAGGACTCACTAGAATTCTTGACGAAAATCAACCACCAGGGAAAGTCGGTTTCCCTTCCGGCTTTAGTGCTAATGACTACTTACAGGCCAGAAACCAAGTAGCGGAAAAAACACAAGAGTTTAATTTGAAGATTTACATGGATTTCGTAGACTACAGAAAGGCTGCTGAATATGGGGAGCAAATATTTGCTCTACAAGCGCTAAAAATCAAGGGGTACAAGATAAATATCGTAGAATAATAAAGATTGTATACAACCACAGCTACGAAAAAATGAATATGGACTCTGAAGGGGGAGGAATTTAGACTAGAAAGAGGAGGCAAGCAAGGCCATCCATTTTCACCACAAGTCTTCACCTGTTTACTGGAATGCATATTCATAAAATTGGAGTAACAAAACTATTTTTAATTTCAAAGGTAGAAAACTGAACAAATTAAGATTCGCGAAAGAAATAGAAATTTTTGCCAGCTCTAATGATGAAATGCAAGAAATGGTGAAAGAGCCACCAAAACTGAGCACAGATGCTGGACTACGAATCGATACAAAGAATACCGAAGTAATTACAAACAGAGCTGCAAGAGAAATCAAAATAAAGGTATTAGATCTTGAGTACGTCCCAGAGAAAAACTGATAACATTCCGTGACAACCCGGGAAAAGAAGTCAAAAGGAGGAGTGGAATGGCTTGGAACAAGTTCTAGAGCCTAGGGTTTATACCGGCCGTCAAATACCAAAAATTGGAGAGAAAGACGTCCTGGAATCCTGGGTATTCCCGGTCTTATTATACGGTGCCCAAATAGAGTCGCTCACGGAGCAGGAAAAGAGGATGGTCCAAACTTGTCAGCGGAAGATGGAACGGAGAATACTGCCAGTTGGTTGTAAGGAGCGACATAGTGACGTGTACTGAATTAAGGCAGAGAACTAAGTGAAGGACATAATGGCAGAGGCTCACAGTTTCAAATAGAAATGGGAAGCCATGTGGCACGAATGGACCAGAGCAGATGGGAACACACAACATTAATGAGAGACGTAAGAGTACGCAATAGAAGAACGGAGCGGACGAAGACCCGACGGGCAGACACGTTCAAGAGGGTAGCAGGTGGACAGCGGTCACGAATAGCCAAAAACAAGTGCAAGTGGATTACTCACACAACATCCGTAAAAGCCATATCTCTAGGAGTAGCTCACGTAGTGACAAAACAGCCGAGCTCTCCGTAGCTCCACCAGGAGAATTAACCAAGCTTACTTATTACTTTAAAGAACGGACACATAAAAACACATGTCCGTATTTACAACATCCAAACTGGACTTATACCACACATAGGCATCTCAAAATGATTAACATATGTCAGTATTCAAACGACTATAATTCAATACTAATTATTAAAGAAGGAATTGTACACTCATATGTAATTAAAAACCACAAGCGAATTACAAGGTACACAGTTGCTTCTAACTGACGAGGTAAAGCAAATTGTCTCTGTCCAAACTGACAGGCAAATTATTAATATTGAAACAAAATAAAATCAGTGTGTATATACTTTTTTGTATTTAATTAATTGATTCATCCAAAATATATCGAGCCCAATCGCGTGTCCCGAAATATCACATGTACTGTACAGTACCACGAACAACTGAATCGAAGAAAAATAAAGAAGACAGGTTCAACCATAAACATGTCATTAAATTCCAGGACACCCGGATCCTCCCTAATGTACCCGGCTATACGGAACGACTTATTAGGGAGGCGGTGGAGTTGGAGCTCCACCATAACAATATAAACAAGGAGGATGGCCTGACTTTGAGCGAGTCATAGAATCCACTACTTCGCCTTCTTCGAAGAGACGGCCCCCTCAGTGGCTGTGACTAGATTACGGCCTGTTTAGGGGCCCCCAGTTTGTCATCGTTCCTCACGCTGAAATTTTTTTTTTCTTTTTTTTCCCCACTCCGTTCCACGGTATGAACCCCACCGGATATTCTTCCCTCTGGGTCCGAATAGATTTTTCACCTTTTTCTTTGTTCCCTTTCACTTCCATTTTTTTTATTTCACTTCCATTTTACTGTTGTTTTGTGTCCCCCATCCTTTTCCTTTATTACTTACCAATTTCTTCTCCTTTTCCTTCCTTCTCCTCTTTTCTTTTCTTTACATTTTCTGCCCTACCTCTACTACTCGCACACTTGTCCTCCTGTCCCCCTTGACCTCGGTGTAGTACCGAGAGACTATATACCTCTTCTGAATTGTTCTTTGTTCTTATCCCCTTCTTCCTGTAGATTTTTCCTCTGTCTTTCGGTCCATATTATTATGTTCTTCGGTCTCGGGTCCCTGCAGTTGGTAATTTACGATGGAGTAAAACCCTGCTACGAATTTTACCCCCTCTTCTTTTTTATTTTATTTTACTATTTATCAGTTGTTCTGATATTTACTCATTTGTTCTTTGTTGTGGTCCCCTGTCTACTTTCTCTGTCATTTGTACCTGCCTTTCAACGAAATATGCAGTCCGGTGAATCCCGGCTCTTTAAAGTACGTGGTACTTTTACCATGCTAAAGCACTGAGTTACGCCCCCCCCCCCCCTATTGTTTTGTTTTAGATTATTATTTATTAATCTAATACTTGCTTTTCTTCCACACCTCTCATGTAAGCGTTTTCCTGTGTCACACTGTCACAAAGGTTAGAATTCCTTAGATCATGGAGCGTCTCTGCCCAGCTCCACTGACGACTACCAAAATCCCCTCCATACTACCATACTACTGAGACACTTTTCACCGCCCACACTCTTTCCTATATAAACTCCATATTGGGACTACAGGCTTTCTGGCTTGGCTGAGAAAGCAGGGTATTCGATGCAAAGTTGGGGCACGGCCCGCACTTCCCTCCACCAGGCGCAGCGGTTTCACCTAAGCGCTTGACAAACGTCGCATAACACCTGTATTCGACAGAGCCAGTCTGGGCTCGAAACTCAGACAGTAAACCAACCAAAGTTTATCCCTCCCATACTTAGTCCAGGGTAACTTAGGCCCTAGTCTTTGGGAAAATCAGTCAAGCCCCTCAGCCTGACTTCAAAATCGTTAGCGTAAGCATATTCCCCTGTTATAATTTAGGTGTCTGTTACTGAGACCAGCTATGCGGTCAAACGCAGGAATGGCTAACAGAATGGGGGACATCGACCGCCCCCCAGTTAACACTTTGGCCTGGCCTGGCTTGGCTACAGGCGTAATAACCCAGAAGAGCGCAGTTCTCAAGACAGAAGAAATGTCCGTGTAAAGAAAGTAATGTCTGCTTACCCTTAGAACAAAGCAGACCTCTATAACTGCACTGCGAATCAAGAGACCGAGTTACTGTACATTAACCTTTTGGCGCCGGAATTATTTTTTTTAATTTTAGCACATCCTGTATATAAAATGTGAATAAAACAGGAACTAAATTAGTTAGAAATATGAAACAAACTGCATTTTGAAGAGAAAAAAAACGGACAGTATATACCATGTTTAAAATATTCAGTACCTATATTTGTTGAATAAATATATAAAATGCAACATTTAGAGTTTAGCGGTGCGGTACGACCACTATAGTCGTCGTTAGGCGTCAAAAGGTTAAAGCACATCTTGTAAGGATGAGTAAAATTTAGTATTGTAAGGTATGACTATTTGGCGCTTTATGTTCGGGTGAACATTTGGTATAGAAGGTCGTTATTGCAGTGTAAATTATTAACGTTTCTATGGGACTGGCTGTCAAATCAGCATTCTACTTACTGTATCGTTTTAAGCCTTTAAAGACGACTATTATCCTGAATTTTTAAAGATTTATTCATACAACAGTGTTAATCCGTCTCTGTTATAAAAATAAATCTGTTGATGCTGCGGAAGTAAGTGATCAGTGTTTGTTGTGAGAACAATACAAAACCCATAAATCCACTGTAAGAGAAACCCGTAAAATTTCTTAATGTGAAACATTATGGCAAACCACGTAACCACTTTGATTTAAAGAACTAAATAGCAAATTTCGGGTAAAAAAATTATCTGAAATTTTCCACTATCTGGTGTCATTTGTGCTATGTTTTAAGAAGCGGGCTCTGCTGGAACCTTCTTCTACAGTTCGTTTCACGTTCTTTTACTGAAAAAATATGAAATGAAATTCATTTTAATCCTTTAATTTTACCCTTTTACCTCTTCTAACTTTTCGTTTTAAATAAATAATTATTTACTTCCATTCTTCAGCAGAGATCTTATAAAATCGAGTGTACATGAAACTGGATACAGAGCAGCAGTGTAGGCTACAACACATTTATTGTTAGGATTTTGAAGTTCAGTCAACTGAAACTGGCATTATCTTGGTACAAAGTTAAAAAAAATGGCCTGCAGGTTTTGTATTACTTTTAACATTATTTTTTCTAAAATTAATCCATAATTCTTTTGATTATTACTATTCCACTCTTCGGACCTTAAAGTTAATTTGGATCAAATTCAATGAGCCACACATTTGTGACGTACACACCTGTCACGTTACAGTACTCTAACTGGAAATAATCACCGCTGCTCTTAAGAAGAAAACTTAAAAATAAGCGACATTTTCTTTCATGTCACTCATTAAATTAAGCGAAATTAATAAGAAAGGAGACAACAACAGCTATTTTAAAGCAATATGCATACTTCGCATCCATCTGTCACGTGATCACATTTATAATCATCCTCTTGTACATCCCCTTCTTCTTCCCTACATTTGCGGCAAGTAATTTAGGGCTACTGTAATGAATGATTGAGGTAGAAGGATTTTGTGTTTTATGTTTTGTAATTTTTGACATTTTTTGGTTAATTTGTTGTAAGTGGGTTTGGATAATTTTGATGGATAGTGTACTAGTCTCCCTTTGTTCTCATGGCGGAGTGTGTGAACGTTCTGTCAGCATTTTGATTGAGTTACGCCGTGCGAACTTCTCTCCAGGCTTACAGCACATGGAAGCTGGTGAAGGTTATTGTTAAGCTCTGGGGCGGGGTTCGGCATTTTGGCGAGATGATAAAAGACCTTGCATTATACAGCAGGAGCTCTCTGTTGCTCCGGTTTTGCTTGGAATAACATGTTCGAGTCGTGGGCACCTCTGTGCCCACTAGAAGATTTTTATAAGTGAAAGTAATTTTGCTTGGTGAAAGATGTGTTTGTTTTGCATCGTAACAGGCAGGTGTTGCAGCGAAATTTGTAAAGTTGTGTGATTGAGGGTAGCAGTTATTTTGTGTGACAAAATGGGACTTGAGCGGACTCTTTGGCTCGGGTTTGAAATTGTTACGAAGCGTTGTATAATTGCAAGGGTGATAAAACTGTTTTGAAGCCTGTGAAATAGAGGAGAAAGAGAAACGTACGGTGTAGAGTAGATGAAACTGTATAGGAGAACTGGTGGTTAAGTTGAAATAGTGTATGAAAAGAGTAATAGTTAGTACGTGATTTTGATGTTATTAAACTGAGAAATTGAGTTTTATTTTTTGTTGTGACTAGAGTAAAATAACGTAATTAGAAGTTATTGTTAATTTTTACTGTTGTGGATATGGATAGTCTTTGCGCGTGATTTACTAGGGAAAATAATAATTTCGGTGGCAGCGAACCCTCACAACCTCCCACCAGATTTTAGAAAGCTACCCCTAAAATTTAAGTGGCCAGCTTATACCGGCCACTACAGCTACATCATGTGTGCTTGTGCCGATCCCAGTGACCGAGCAGCCTAAGGCGTGGGTCTGCAGCCTTTCGCTTACTGTGATCGTGGGTTCGAATTCCGCCGTAGACATGGACGTTTGTCTCTTGTGAGTGTTGTGTTGTGTCAGGTAGGGTCTCTATGTCGGGATCATCACTTGTACAGAGGAGTCCTACCAAGTGTGGTGGGTTTTGGTGTGATCGTGAAGTCTCGATAATGATGACGCCCTGGCCCACCATGGGCTGTTGATCCATGGAAAAAAATGCGTGTTTGTGAAATTATTACTTGAAAAAGAAAAAAATAAATGAGCATAACGTCCTGATTTATGTCCAGAGCCTTCCGATACGACGACGGTAAGAAAGAAATCGAACAATATGACCCAGAGCACAAGGTCGAGAAAGTTTCTGTAACTTGCATTTGGAAATATACTAACAAGGTTTCTTGCTTTGTTTTCAGATACATTTCGAGATAGAAAATAAATGTTTTGAATGAAGGGTAAATAATGAATAGAAATCCCTATGAACGTCAGAAAAATCAGTGTTTCAAGAAATACGGAACTCGCAGACCAACTTTTTAACTCAGTTACTAAGCTGCATTAGTCACAGAAAGCTTTGGTAACAAGCGTACAGGTCTTGTGGTTTTATTATCGAGTTATGAAGCCTCCTGCCCTGAAGCATTGGTATCCCTCTACCGGAAGATACGGTTTCATGTTCATAATACTCGCTTCCGGACAAGTTCAGACGCAGTATTCAGGTATATGTACCTCATATGACAACGTTGTTTTGTTGTTAAGGTCTTAGTTCTTCTAAGATGTCGTGCAGCGTGTGTTGATACCTATTGACTGAAGTTTCGAGAGAGCACATCGGCCCCCAAAGGAGGAACCGACCAGCTGTTCTGCAAGGCTGGTAGACTACTGCAAACATACGCTGCGTAAAACCAACCCAACCTAACCTATACTAACCTGATCTAAGCTATTTTAACAACTTTCCACAGAAGCACAGGTTATGCAGCGGAAAATAGGAACATGGCTGTAAATGATAAACTGCGAGTGAAAGTGACAAAAAGAAAACAAGAAGCCATGGAATAAACTTCTGAAAGGTTTAACCGCTCAAAACATTTCACCGAAATTCAAGGTATATTGAGAAAACCGGAGCTGTTCTTGAAAATGACTCAGGACTGAAAATGTAATTTTATCTTCCAGTCTTAAGATATTCAGTTCAATTCAACTTGTTAAGGTGAAGGCGGAAGAGCACAAGTGCCTATCGAGCTAGCAAAAAGACGCACATAAAACATAAAAACAGTAAAAATACACAAAAACAAACTGAAAACAATACCGCAGGAAAAGCAGTATAAAAAGTAATACAGCAGAATTTGTTTTAAAAAGTAATACTTTTCGTAAAGATAGCAACGTCTTTGCACACATGATTAGCAGCCGAAACGCATCTAGCAGACGGACAGTTTTTGAAAGCAGCGCAAACGAAAAAGAGTAACTAATATTACGAGAAAAAACTCGAATACAAATTCTATCCAAAAGAGACAGGCAACATTTTCAACCTGCGTAAACCGACATAAAGAATAGTGCATGAAGCTTAAGTCTTCTCTTAAACAGCTTATGAAGTTTTAGAAATGTAAGAAAATCCCCGTACATGACATAATCACAAGTAAAGAAAAGATACCGACACGGAGCTACGAACTTGAGTTGAATGCGTTCCAGCTTTTTCGCGTCAGACGTTGTAGAGTTCTATACAGTTGAAGCACAGTCAAGTTTCGGACTAACTAGAGTTAAGTACAATATAAATGCACTGTCAATAGAAGAAAAGGAGCAGGTTATGGGTCTTATCACGCCCAGTATCAGTACGGATTGCAAGAAGATGTAGTCTAAATGTGCGCGAAAATGCAGTTTGGAATTGAGTTGTATCCCAAGGTCTTTGTGTCGGTACGGATTTTAGTAGAGTCCTTAACTTATAAGTAAAACACAAAGCATTTGCTCTTCTAGTGAAAGCAATAACCCTAGTTTTGCAACTGCTTAATTTCATGAAGTTAGCAGTGCACAAACCTTGTATAAATTCGGTATCACACTGCGGCAAAATGCAATCGTCAACGGAATTTATGCTAAGATAGATTTTAACATCATCAATTAGTAAATAACTGGAATACTTAATTACATTAAGAGGTCGTTAATAAATATGTTAAGTATATTACAAAGGTATAAAAATATAAATATACTGCAAATATATACATACTGTATATTAGAAATGTATGAAAATGGAAGTAATGAAAACCCTTAACAAATAACGAAGGAAATACAGCGGTACGTCTAACAGGAAGAATAAGCAGATAAATAAAATAAAATAAATAAATAACTCCACATAGCTGTGTCTTTTAGAAGCGAATAATTTCTCAGCTAATGAAATAATTGCCCACATTTTATGGAAACAGAAGATTTAGCACCATGTTGAGAAAAGCCCATAATAATAAAGGACATAAATAGCCAAAGCGTAAGCAAATACAGAAGGAACAACTGAAGTACGAATCAAAATGCAAATCTGAATTTTTCTCTAGGAGGACTCTTAAAGACGTAGCTTTCCATCTGCACGAGATGCGAGTTAATCCCTTGTGACATATAGTCAAACTTGTGCCTGCGGTAACAAACACCAGACTACACAAAGCGCGTCTTAAGAATACGAGACGGTACGGAGTCTACACCGAAAATGTGGAACAGGAAGGAAAGTAACAGTTCATTCATTTTACAGGTACGTCAACTGAACAAACGTTCTAAATGGTTTTACCGGCATTAAACGCTTTTTACTTCTCCCTCGTTCTGCACCAAAATGAAATAAGCCTACGTTAAATAAGCATTGGTTTTATTTCCTACCATTTACTTACTGCCGATAGTAAACCTTTAACGCCTTACTATGTATGTTATTAAGTATTCCATTTGCGAATTGATTCTTGAAGGCCAGACAGACGTTGAAGGCTTTTGAAAACGAAGTGCCGAGAAGGATGTTTTGACACAAGAGAGATAAAATAGGAATACTGGTTTAGTAAAACTGAGAAGGTTGTGGCTAACAGGTAATAGAGTGTGGGTAGAGAGAGGAACAAATTGTTACCGAAATGTCATTTTTTCGGAATTTGGAGGTGATACCTGAAGGTACTGAACCATCTATAACGGAAATGTGTGAGGAATTCCAAAACAATAAACACATATTTTACACAAGGATTATACACCAAAATGAATATTAACAGAACCCGGTACGGCAACGCAAGGCCTCAACAACTCTTATAATGACGTTATGCTACAAAGAGATTTGTATCACTAGGCCCCAGTGATCTGTCACGTGACGCAGTGCATTCTGGTAGAGCAGATGATAACCATACGCCAGACTGCAGTCCAACGAATGGTAAAATTTCGCAGGCTTAATGACCTGCTGCGGGCCTCCCTGAGCCCTCACATAAACAGTAATGTTTCCGCCATTGAATAAAATTATATTTTGATGGGTCAAAATCTTTGGAAACTAAGATGCAGATGAAAGATTAACATAAACACAACGTAGTGATAGACGCGTTCATTTAATTTAGATTTTGGGCGAATTACATGAAGTTGAACTTTAATGACGAAACGTAAATTGAGAAGCGTTAATGGCTTTTGTATAATGATTATTTTTTATGATCTGTTATAAGTTTGTTTCTGATTCTCAGATAATGAAACTGTTATTTCCGAGTGCTTGGATTATTGATGTAAAGCGAATAGGAAAGTCTGTGAAAAGAAGCGGCCATGGTCTTAAATTTAAACACCATACCGAAAGTTAAAACACAGGATTAGGAAGAACAAAGACAAACTCGACATGGTCACTTTCCGAGTTAAGATTTGAAGTAGAGACCTTCAGAATATGAAGGGATGCTGACAGTCTGACTATGACGTATGACAATTATTAATGTTAGTTTGGAAGAAATATTAAAGAAAGCCTCAGAGTATTTCAATTTCCTGAATTTGAAACGAAGAAAACGAAGTCAGTGTAGTCGGTACTTGTTACAAATTCATAACAGCTACATCCTGAATACATGGCATACTTGATGGTTGTAATATTCTTGACTTGTCAATAGGCAGTGCCATGTAACATGCTTGATTCTTCTCAAACGGAAGGGCATTATATGGTACATCTTTTCATGTCTGTAGTCAAGAGCAAATGAGCTTCTCTGAGTGCTCATGTTTCGCATTCAGGAATGCAGGCGGCCGGTGTCTCAGTAAGGTTACTGGCGGTTCTCCGTTCTACCTCCCGAAGCATTCCGTGATATTATTCAGTCAGTTCCGTTAAGAGCACTCAGTGTCTTTAAGTATAAAATATTCCTCACACTTGTGTCAGTCAAGGCTACTTTAATGTTTCAAAATTGGTATCGAGAAATCAAACCTAAAGTAGAAATATCTACACATGAGAATAAATGTTGCTTGTCAATGGGTCTGGACGTTACGGAAGCGAGATAAATTTCATGGTCTCATCGGAAACTGAACCCCGGATTATCCAGTTCATAACCTAGTCACTATACTAACTACGTTACTTCCGTTCCGTTTTATCTCTGTATAGAGTTGCTATAATGAACTATATTTGGTTCAAATCTCTGGATTATGGGTACACTTGGGCACTATTAAGCACAACACGTCTCTTCCAGCTACATCGGCAATCACTGCTCTGGTCACACTGCTGCTGGACTGAACTCGTACATAAAGCAGCTACAGTTACATTTAACAACGCACACATTTCTCAAGCGATAAACATTAGGTGCCGACTAATGAAAAAAAGAAGAGAAGAAAAATACCTTCCTCTCCCAGTCTGCTTATATGACGAAATGAAAGCTTAAACATACTCCCCCCGTGATATATCATATCACTTGAGTTTAAGATTTCTGCACTATTTCACAGGCAATGCTACTAATTTATTAATTGGTCACTTAAATTGTCCAGAACTGGTTTTCACTGTTACTACTCTTACGTGTCCATCTGAACTTGGAAATGTTTCACTAATAATTGCTAGTCTCCAAGACATGAGAGGGAAGTCATCATCTTGAAGCAGCACTAGCATTGCGGGCTGTAGGTCTGGTTGCTCGCTGCGCCATTTGCTGCGTTGCTGCAAGCTGTTCAAGTAGTCAGCTGACCACCTTTTCCATAACTGCTGATTGAAGCGTTGAACTCGCTGCCATCTGGATAAGCTGTTCATTGTTGTATTGGTAAAGTCTG
>Ga0123355_10003411_pt1 | contig 22757 bp, 20 predicted proteins | sample TergutEmb28metaG_3_FD_89872 | JGI IMG/M metagenome (GOLD analysis project Ga0123355, IMG submission 89872) | Embiratermes neotenicus P1 segment gut microbial communities from Petit-Saut dam, French Guiana - Emb289 P1 | ecosystem: Host-associated > Arthropoda: Insects > Digestive system > Gut ... | reverse complement strand
TTCTTTTTTTTTTTTTTTTTTTGTTTTTTTTTTTTTTTTTTTTTTTTTTTTCCATTTCTTTTTATGTTAGTTTGCAGTATCTGAATATTAACCTTTAAAAACCTGGGATTTGTATGGTAAGTGGACCAGAATTTTCTCTGGGGATTTAAATGTTTGGCGCATCAATTAGGATAATTTTTAATTTCTTGAAGGGTAATAAAGATAGATCGATACAGTAAATTGTAATTACTCAATAAAGCACGGTGGACAGTGTTGTGTTTATCGCTGTTTATTATACAAGGTTTTCAGGCAATAAAACAAAACAGATTTCGTGAAGACAGCAATTTTGGTAGCATGTTGTATTCTGTTATCTTTAGGATCAGGCTCCTTTCACCTGAATTCTTCTCCGTTGGCCTGGACAAAGGTTTTTGTGAGGATCTGCTGATGAAGAGGTTTACGGCCATGAGGAATTTGGCCTGCTAAAGGGAACGTATGTATCTCAATACTTCTACCAGCACCCCAGTCATTCAGTGTTTGTCAAACAGTCCAGTGAAATTCTTTTCATTTAAGAACCATGGCTCACAGGAGAAATCTTCGTGATGAAGACATTGAAACCAAACTCGGTTGTGATACTGATTCATATGAGTATGTTGAACACACAGAATTGGACGTGGATGAAGAGCATTATGAAGAGGAAGAACAGCCATCACTGCTAGTACAACAAAAACCGATTACTAAGTGGGGACTGCAGTCTCAGGCTGACCAGACATGTGTCCCTCAATCTACAAACAGTGACAGAGGAAAGAAGCAGAGTGAAGCACCGCACATAAGTAAGGATTTATTAACTCTGAGCTTTTTCAGTCTCTGTTTTACATCTCTTAGTGATCTGCTGGTGACAGAGACTAACAGTTACTACCACCAGTATTTGGACAAATGTGACAGAACACCAAACCCTCTTCCAGATATAACAAAATGTTTCTGTTCCAGCAGTTATTGTACAAATGGGCCATGATATGTGGCGGACTCAGGGACAACAAGGGCAGAACAATTCTTCACGCCTTTCCACTCGAATACCATGACACAAGACCAGTTCTTGCACATCTTATATTACTTGAATTTCACAGACAATGACAAAGAAGTTGACAAGAAAGACAACCATTATGACAGACTGTGGAAAGTTAGGGAAATTTTTTATATTCTCAGTGTTGCGTATTCAAAATTTTACAACCCTTCTGAACATATGGTAATTGACGAGGTAATTGTACTTTTCGAAGGGAAGGTTGCATTCAAGCAGTATATCCCAAAGAAACACAAACATTTCAGAATTAAAATTTACGTGACACTTATGGCTACACATGACATGGAAGTGTACTTAGGTAAAGACAGTCAAGGCGCCATAACAGACACGACAGCGACCCATGCTAAAGTGACTGACTAGAAGCGTAAAGAACATGGCCATATGTTAAATATTGACAGCTACTTTTCTCCTCCTGGCTTATATAATAATTTGACAAACAGAAAATGAACTGCTGCAGTACAGTTAGATGAAACTGTAAAGGAATGCCAGGCTTCAGAAGCAAGACACTGAAACTTAAATGGGGAGATGCTAGGGTCAGGACAAGTGGTGACATGGCAGCAGTAATTTGGAAGGACAAACACTATGTGCACGTGCTGACAAATATTCATTATCCACCAGCAGAAGGTAACTTTTGTGATGAGAGTGGAAATGCCCTGAAGCAAGCCATTGTGAAGGATTACAATCGACATGTGGGTTACATCAACAACTGACAGAATGGCAAACAGCTACTCTATCAGTCGCCTACGTGAAAATGGACAAAGAAACTGTTTGTTCATCTCCTTGACCACACAATTCTAAACAGCCACATTCTCTTGCAGTCCTATGGTTCTAAACTTTTACACAGAGACTTCAGACTGACACTTGTGAGGAATGTGGTAGAGCTTGCTGGACCGCAGCCACGCCTACTACAAACTGTAGGTAGACTGTCAGCCTTGGCAACAAGAATTGGTCGCCCGGAGGAGTGAGTCGCCTGCACTGGCCTACTAAACTGAAATGAGGATGGACTGTGTAGTGTGTCATGACCATACAAAGAAGAAACACCAAATTCAGACAAAGTGTGAAAAGTGTGACATTGGGCTGTGCAAATCTGGATGTTTCAAACACTACCACACAAAGGCATGGTTTTAGGTAGTAAGTCGCAGCGACGGGTTATACAAGGAGATTATCACGTACAGAGAACATTACTGATAAGGTGTGTAATAATAATTTCTGGACCAAGTAACATTTTTCTGATAACGCATCATGTACTCTTGTTCTCTGTTGTGCTATGTTTAATTCTTGCATAGAATATGTAAGGGTAAATACAGCTGGCAGCTTTTCACTTGTTCATATATTTGGAGAAATATACAGTGAAACAGTACTGTAAATTGTTCTTTGAGTATAGGGACAGGTTCAAGCAGTAAATAAAATATACAAGTACTAGATGGGGGATGAGGGTTCGGTTCCCAGAAAGAGCATAAATTCTGCCTTAAACCTGTATAAATAATGTCTTCATCCTACCAGGTTTGTCTGCGATGGGCAGCTGCAGTACTTGAATGTACTGGTGCTACAGCACGAAGCTGCATATGTATCGCTCAACATTATTGAATAAACCATTGTATGGTATGTTACTGCCATGCCACTACACACTCCATTGGCATGAGGCATAAATGAAAGATCAGTTTTAAGTCTGTAGTATGTCTACATAACATTTGCATTCACATAATGTCTGGCCAGTGTCGTACTTAAAGAGAAAAACTTGTATATTTTTTGGACAGATATGTCCAGTTTGGCTTCCATATCTAAACAGAATGATGGACAGAATTGTTCGTTTCGGCACTTAAAGGTTAATGTGAAATGAATGATGATGGAGGGCAGAAGCAGGAAGTGAGGTTCAAGAGACTCATTGTTAGGACTGTTGTGAGTGTTGTGTGTTTACTGGCAGGTCTAGCATCTGTTATATACAACACCATAGTCATTAAATGTAAGGGGTAATGTTCAGCTCAATGATCCAACCCTGAAAGGTCACAGAGTAGTAACTAAAAGTAAAGACTATTTTGGTCCAGTAGAGTTGCAGCAATAAAGAAATATCTGCAGAAATGATTATCCATTGATTTAAGTGTGAAAATACAGGTTCTCTGCATTTTGAGTAGTCTTGTACCGATTGGGTTGTCTCTGTATTTGCTGTTCAAGCATAAGCATAAACGTATAAAATACCTATTATTACTTTAATACCTGTAATTTTAATACTGAAATTTTCCCTAGTGCATTATTGTTATAATTAATGCAGAAGCAAAACTAAGTTATATATAGAATGACAAATGTGAAACTTTTTTTTATGGGGCCATCCTATCAGTTAATTATGTGTTTTTTGTTGGAGACTATATTGGAATTCAGTTTAGGTCCACTTTCTTTGCAGATGTTTTGTAATATATCATGCTGAACTCTTGTTGGTTGCACTTACTGTCTTCAGGTAATCTTCACTGTTCAGATCTCATGGAATGTGACCTCCATCTTTTAAATATTTCAAAATGAAAAAAAAACAAGAGACATGAGATATGAAACATGAGCCATATCTTCCATGTCTGGCATAATATTTGAGAAGGCATTTATTAAAAAATGTGGCTATTATATGAGAATTTGGATGCAACCCATCATTTTGAAGCACAGTGTACAGATTGTCATTTAACAGTCGGAACATTTGCCACAGCCTCAACTTTCCAAGTAATTAACCCTTTAAAGCATAACATTAGTTTAAAGTATATATAAAAATTCAGGTCCTGCCTAACAGAGAACATGGTCATTTCCGTTACACACACAAGCTGGTTAATGCTGTTTAGGAAAAGATCAGTATTTATTGTGAGAATCATATGAAGCACATAATTATGTTTTGTGGAAAAATGCAGTTTCCTTATGTACATGCAGGTTACTTCAGGGTTTCAAATGGTTAATACCAGACTAGGTAAAGGTCTCCCATAGGCCTGTAGTTGTTCTGGCTACCTTTGTTTCTGCTGTTGTCAGTGCATCCAGTGTCTGCAAAAGAATGATACTTTCCACAAGTGCAAGCTACACTTTATGTATCTTGTTCATGTGAATTTCCATTAGAACATGTCACAATACTAATTGAACGGTGCTACTGTGTGAGTACACAGAATGCGTGCCAGTTTGATATGCAATTATGTAAATTGAGGCCATCATTGGTTTCAACATAAGAAAACAGGACCTGTCCCTATGATATACAAAAGTTTTTGAGTTTCTCTTTGAATATATAACTTTCTTTCAGTTGTATCTGTTAGTGTTACTCACAGACTCTTGAAACCATATGATTATACTAGATCACTTTGACTCATTCTAAATGTAAATATTGTTTCAAATATGTTCATAATATTATTAAAAGGCTCTTTTTTCCTAAGGGGACAGACCTGTAATAGTGCAGTTTGCAGCAAACAATCCTCATGATTTTGCCACTGCTGCTGAAATGGTTGCCAGGTAAGTGATAATGTATTTGTCCTCAGTTGATGTTGAACCACTGACAAGTGATATTGGGATGTATATGCAAATCACCCTACAACAGGGACTGTGGTTCAGCATAAACTTACTCTTGTTTCTAAAATTCAGTATGCATCCTAGATGATAGTAGCATATTGTCTGCTACCAGCAGTAAGCTGTGGACACATTGGCAGCTAATACGAATGTAAGAGATGATAATTCTTTACTTTAAAACAATTTTAAAATGAAGTTCACTCACAAAGAGTGATATGTGACTGACGAAGCTTGGGCACATTTCCGACATTTGTATGAATGGGGGTTTTATTTAAATATATGTTGACAGGGAAACATGTGGTTCACAGGAAAAATTATTTCATTTAATTTGTTTTGCATGCAAAATTGCTACACTGCAGGTGTTTGTTTGTTTGTTGTTTTTTTTTTTTTTTTTTTTTTTTTTTTTTTTTTCCCTTCTTCTTCTTCTTCTTCCCCATTGTACCGGTGATCAGAGACCTACTAGTGAGACTTGTCAGTTCTACCATATCCATTTATCCTTCAGAATAACCAGTGTTATGTAAATATGATTATTTTTCCCAGGTATAGCGCTTTATGGTTGTGGCAGTTTGTGCGTATCTGTTTCTAATAAGATGGTATTGTTTTATAGGTACAGTGATGGAGTAGATTTGAATTGTGGTTGTCCTCAACGTTGGGCTGTAAATGATGGCTATGGAGTAGCTCTGCTGAGGAAACCACATCTTATTAGAGATCTGGTGTTACAAGTAAAGAACAGGATACCAGGACCATATACAGTTTCTGTCAAGTTGCGCATCATGGAAGATTTGAGGTGATAGTTATGCCAGGTAGAAATATAAATAGACAGAGCCTTTATTTTGCCTCCCCCTTCCTTCTTGTTACAGAGGCGAAGACTGTCTAGTCTTGCTGCTGCCGCTGATGATGATGATGATCCCTGATGTTACAGATTAATTTAATGTTTGTAGTTCAGAGCCTTAAATTTACTGTTCTGTAGTTTACTTGATTTCCTAACCTTCCCAGTACCAAACCCCAATCTGAAAGTACCTGTCAAGATATTAATGCATTTTTTTTTACTGATGTGGGTTGAGTTTATAAGTAGACTATTTCTCTCTTAAATCCATTCTAACAAAGAAATATACACACCATTGAAAGGCACAGATTTTTTAAATCAGTGTGACAGCTGTTGGCAACTCAAACATACACCAAAAAATGATGTACCACTCACATCAGCCATGGCAGATTCCATGCAAATACAGAAAGCCCGTGTAGTCAGTAGACAGCAGTAGCAGCATTAACAAACATACTGTGACAAAAATCTGTTGGCTTAGCACTTACATACGTGGTGCCAGTATATTACTTTGGTGGAAGAATGAAATTAGAAGTCTTGGAAAAGAAAATGGCTGGGAAGATGTATGGACATAGGATGAATGACATAAGTGGGCAGTTTATAATATTATATGAGTAACATGTGATATATATATATATAGAGGGGTTTGGTTGTGAAATTTTGGAGGTTACAATGGGCCGTACATACACCTGGGTTGGGGAGACGAGACACATACTGAGTTTGGAGGAGGGGAAGGGGGAAATTCTTGGTAAGAGGTGAAAGGTTGAGAGGATTTTATTCACGATTGATTTAGTGACAGTGTCATTATATCACATTGTATAGTACCAGATGGTAGGGTAATTACTAAATAATGAATATTGGAAGGAAAGGGGAAGGAAGCAGTTATGGCTTAATTTAAAGTACTATTCCAGCATTTGCCTGGAGGGACTGAGCAGGCTGTGATAGTTGTGGTGTTGAACTTTTGGATTCGACTACCAAACAATTCAGTTAAGACAAAACTAGAAGAGTAGCTGGGAAGGTGAATGAACTGCAGTAACTTTTGGTTTGTTTATGTTGTGTAATTACTGTATTTATCCAGTGGTTTTACAAGCAGATGGTACAGTAGTAACCACTGTGCTTTGAATGGGAAAAGGTTTAAACTTGCTGTATTATGTTCATTTCTTAGGGCACTTAATTTTTTATGTGTTTGCAGAGTTAATTCATTGTCTTTATTCCTTATTCAGGCAAAGCATAGAATTATGTAGGTCTTTGGAAAACGCTGGAGTCTCATTCCTGACTGTCCATGCTCGCACCCCCGTACAGAGATACCAGCCAATAAATGAGAATGCACTTCGTGAGATAAAATGCAGTATCAGGGTTCCACTGATTGCCAATGGGGATGTGAAGGATCTCACTGTAGCAAAATTGTTACATGAGAAAACTGATTGTGATGGTGGGTATAATATATGTTAAAGTATACATTCATAACATTCCCTTTGAGAACAGGGATTCACTTTCATATTCCCACAGTATTCTGCATGGTGTAAATATTAAAAGGGCCAGACAATGAAACAGTGATGGATGTATATCACTTCTGCACATGAAACCAAGTTATGGTTCTTGCCAAGCAAACCAGGAACAGAGAATAATGAACAAAAAGAGTTTATGTGTAGTTTGTGGCATTAGATATGGATACGATGTAATTGGACACTGCCACTTACAATCATGTGGCACACAAACACAGCAGAAATGTTACCTTGCAAAAGGTGTGGTACAGAAACTCTTGTGTGGTAAAAGATCTTTGGACATTTTACAGTTTTTTAGGCTAATTTATAGGAAACTGGAAAATAGCATATAACCCATACACAATATTTTGGATGGTAACTGAAGTGTATGCCATGGTGTAAACATACCTATTAGTACAAATGATATTAAAACCTGTAAGGTCAAATTCTTGGACCTAATACTGCACTTGAGTGGTTAGAATTGTGGTCTCATATACTTGGGAGGTTCCAGGTTCATATCCCTGAGCATACTGAGGTCATGGTCTTTCTGAGATCGTCAGGGAAATGTTGAGACAGCTCTTTTAGAACACCATTACAAATCCCTCATTCTTCCCCTTTTATCCACAGGTTGCCCTACAATTCAGTGCTGCGGTAGATAGACAGCTGGAAAACATTTCAATCAGAATCTTCAGAATTTTAAATTATATCATGTTTTTGACATGTTTTATTGACACTTTGTTACTGGTACTGCATCACTTGAAGAATGTAATAGTAATATCTGTCACTGTGTTTGTCTTTCAAAGGTGTGATGGCTGCCAGGGGCATTCTTACAAACCCAGCCTTATTTGCTGGTTATCCAATAACTCCCTTGGCTTGTGTTCAAGACTGGGTGACAATTTCCACAACAGCAGGAACATCATTTCAGTGCTTCCATCACCATCTTGTATTCATGCTAGAAAAAGTACTACCAAAATCTGAAAGACTCATATTTAATGTCATCAAGACAAAGGAACTTGTTCTGGATTTCTTGGCAGAGTATGGAATAATCTGTCAGTATGACAAGGAGGACTATTCACGTTTTGGTACAGTACATTGTGATTATGGTGACAATGAGGGTGAAGGTGTTTTTTTCAAGGAGAAGCTTAGCAGTTACAGAGATGAACAAATGGAAGATTACTTAGAGGACTTATGTAACCTGTATAACACATAATTGTTGCAGTTTTCAGTTCCTCCCATTATTTTAGTACAAGGCCCCATGCTGAAGTTAGGAATGAGCAGAGCTATATCTCTGCTTCCTTTATATGCCTTTATGGCGTGGCAGGGGAACTCTACCTTTCATGTTAAATGGAAGTATAGTGATGACATGACTGGCTATAAAATGATATCATTGGTGTAAAGAACATCTGTAAAATATGTGCCATGTTCTGCTATGGCTGGAGTACAGATCTAATGAGATATAGTTGTCATTTTTGTACCATCTGTATGTTCAAAAGTGGCTGAATCAGCTACATCATTTACAATAAATTTAGATTCTGATGGTTCACTAGTTTTGCACACCCACTACTTGCAGCTCCTACAACTTCTGTTACTTCCATTGTCTCTGGTGCACCATGACCCTGGTGGTTCTTGTTTGTTCATGCTCTTATCTTTTATCTCTTATTTTTCTGCTTTTAAATTTGCAACAGATGATGGAATTTCATATTACACATCACTGTGAATATGGTTTATAGATATTCACTAAATTACAGTTTGGGACAACAGGTGAAGTAAACCAGTCATTGTCACCAAGCATTAGAAATAGGAGTAAATGAACAGAACACACTCCAATTCAGCTGCAGTCCTGTATGAACTCGTCTGTCTTGCTGCTGTCTTGGTCTCTTTTTCTTGCTTAACCTTTTGGCGCTGGAATTATTTTTTTAAATTTTAGCACACTCTGTATATAAAATGTGAATAAAACAGGACCCAAATGCGTTAGAAATATGAAACACACTGCATTTTGAAGGGAAAAAACGGACAGTATATACCATGTTTAAAATATTTAGTACCTGTATTTGTTGAATAAATATATAAAATGCAACGTTTAGAGGTTAGCGGTGCGGTATGACCACTATAGGGGTCTTTAGGCGTCAAAGGGTTAATACTCCCAGCAGCTTCTGTCAGGTTTTTCAGACACTGGTTAGAATAATAATTAACAGTGATAAAATAATTCATTTATTTTGAATTCAGCAGACATGAATAAATGTCTTTTTATTCCTTTCCTCTTTTTGTATTTTTCTTTTTGGTTGGAAAGATGGGGGGTGGGGGTTGATTCTGGGACTTAGGTCCCTTAAATTAGTGATTCGTGGGTCAATTTAAGGCCTTGTATATACACTGTAAACACACATTGTGCTTAAATTCCAGTTTAGATGGAATACACAAAGCAACTGCATCCTGTCTGAAAATTTTCACTGTTGCAGACAGTGTAATTACACCAAAAGTTTTAAAAAAGAACAGGGTTTACAAAGTAAAGTATACATGTATGATTTCTAAATCCATTCATCCATACTTGGGCATTTTGTACATCAAAATGCAACTGAAACGAATTTCAACATTAAACATGCTATATCGTACGGTGCTAAGATCTGATTCAAAATACAGAACTTTTTAAAGCAATGGGGTAACTCAGCACCATCTCATAACTGGTAAACTGCATGAAATTTTTTAAAATTACAATTCATAAACATAATTATAAAATTCTGCAAACTACAGTGTCATGTAAGTACCATATTGATACTACAGAATTTATTTGGCTGAGGAATGAGCACTAAATAATTAAATGCTAGATCTGGGCCTTCCAAATGGCTTAAAGTACATCTCATACAGAGCACAGGTACATTCAAAGAAAACTTGAAGTTCTTGTCACACTACATCGAACTTAGAACAAAACTCGACTGCTGCTTGATATGCACCAAAGAACACAGCACCTCCAAGAGTAATCCACAGTGTCCGTGGTATAAAGCCAGCAAAGAGACTGAAACATCACAATATTCACAGGGTTACATAATAACATACCATAATAATTTGTAGTATAATTCAAGCAGTGATCATTTAAATAGTCACAACCTCTGTCTCACATACAAAAACAAAGAATTTAGTATATTATACCTTCAGTCGAACACAACTATATATAGTCATGTTCGACTGTAAGTATAATATACTAAATTTTTTGTTATTGAACCAACACAATGGGGATGACGCACCTCCAAATCACGTACAAAAAATGTTTACGAAAGATTGCCACACTACTGATTCATTGATTTGATGACTGATACAGTAAAAGCTCATTAACTTTATTTCACATGATTTAAAGTACATGAATACACACCCACGAATTCCTTTCTCCTTGTATATACTTATAAGCATAGTAGAAGTGTGAAGTCTTGAACATTCAGCTTGGGAATGTATTTTCTTTTCCAACATAATTCTTGTTTTGGCTACATCGAGTGGTGTTGTGGCACCTCCTGCAATCCCACCTACAATACAAACTTGTTTCAGTTGTAGCTATTCCATTAATGTACAGAGAAGTAGTTTATACAGTAGCTGTGTCACGTCAAATACAGTGAGTATTCTGGTTCACAATCATTGTCCCTGACCGAATAAACTGTGAATACCACCAACATAAAATTGCCTGTTGTGTTTTGTGCATGCTGGGATATCTGGATATTACTGTACACAGGTAAGGTCAAAATTAAAAAGTATTTACCTACCAACACTCTGTAAGTATGAAGCTGTCCACACACGCTAGTGGTGAGATGTACTTTAAGAACTAAATATTGAATCCACTGTTTCATGTATTCTAAATTCCATTGTAATTTCACACCGGATGATGCTAAAAGAAAAGTAACTTGCGAACTGTGCAACTGAATATACTACGGTACGAAAGGTACAGTCACTTTCACCAAATGTTTAAAGAAACTATAAAAGAAATAATAAACAGTACGGACTTAAGACCTTTCTGATATAAACACATTTTTTGTCATTCCTATAACCTATAAGTTTACTGATTTCTGAAGTACAGTTCTTTCTTGCAGTGCACGTAGGTTATACCAGCATTTGCACTTGCCTTAAGCACTAAACACGAAAAAATCTTTGTACAGGAAAGCAAGAAGTAGAGGGTTTGGCATGTAATCAAAACTTTGGCTTCCATATAATCAGATTCCTTGTATCCTGACTGTGACTACATTTTATTTCCTTTTGCACAGTCCACCTAATTAACTCAACCTATTTTGTACAGAATAGTGTCACAGTTATTGATTTAGGCCCTTCTATGCATAGAATGTGTATTTACAGTGTCCGAGGCAGAAACATGGCTAAGCCATTTTGCCAAAAGATGTGACAGGTAACATTCTAAATTATTTGACAGATACAGTATTCAGTCTTGCATACTCCTATTTTGTGTACTTTAAGAAATCCCCAGTTAAGCTGCCTCCGAGGGAACAGTGGCTATGAATGTGATGAAAAGTTGTGACTTAAATCACATTATTTCAACCATCAATGAACATTTAAAATTAAGCAAGGTTAAATGGGGGTTCCACTGTACAAAGAACATCCAAGTTACCTGATATTGAGCCACAGACTGCCACCTCAATAACACTGAGATTTTCCTTTTTAGCATAGTACCATTGTGCTTTCAACCACTCCCATATTGGAAACTGGATCAGAACAAATGGTATTTCTCGAAGCACCGTAGTGATAAAGCCACGATATAAGCCCACATAACCTTCCATTTCAATAGCCCTTTTACAGATAAGCAAAGGTGACAGTCTTTCTAATGCTGCCTGCTGCCTTTGCTTCACAACTTCTACGGGCACTTTGATAAGACATGACCCCTAAAAAGGAGATTTAGGCTTGTTTATTACCATAAAAGACTGAAAAATAGAGTTTTACAGCTTACTTGAAGATCATAGAAATATACTGAAAATTGAAGGGAAATTAGACAGGTGACATTTCATTTCTGGCCAGGTCTGACCAAGGTTTATCATGCAAATTAAGTGGACTACCACTTTTGCTTTCAGTTATGTCATACACATATGATTATTTTGCTACTCTGGGGGACCCATTTTCAGTTCATTTACTTATTCCCATCTTAAATAAGTTCACATAAGAGCTATTCACTGATTTGTGGGAGCAGTATTGAGGATAAATTGTAACATGTACAGTTTTTGGTTTGTTGAGGCTGTTAACGGTCCACACGTATGTGGCCCAGGTAGACACAAGCAGTATCTCTATCTCCTGCCTGAGTAGCCAGAAAGTTTTCAGGTAATGGGTCTATAGAAGTAGTACCATTTTTGTTGTTTCTGACATTCTGGATCCTAGATGGAAAATTTACAGTGTACATAACATCAAATGTTTTTAATACTGAAGTTACTTGTAGCATATACATAGTTCAGTTTCACAGAAATGCAATTCAAACTTCCCAGACGCTTCTGATCTAGTCGTAGCAGCCACAGAGTAACTTTAATTTGACTTACTATTTCACCAGCACAAGCAGCACCCATGTGAATTGCGGGTAAGTATACTGGATCAACTTGTTTCGAAAACATCTTCTTGATGGTATCATACGTGCAGAAGAATACAGAAGCTATAAAGAGAACAAGATAGTTGTGATATACCTTATGATTATGGTACACAAGACAATAGTGACACTGTCTATTCTTCTGTGATGCTTCTAGAGAAGTCATCTTCAGCATACAAGGGTGCAAGAATGGCATAAAGAGCATGCATTCTCAATCAGGTTGTGTTTTAATACATTTGGACAGATAACATAAAGCATTTATGTAATAATGGATAGGAAAAGATTTATGTCCTCTGTGAGCTGAACACAACCAATATGCCAGTGGTCTTGGAATGTGGAATGCCTACTCCCAGAAGCTGAAATTCAGGGACATGACATGACAATAGATAATACAATACTCAGAACAATGTGATTATTTACCTGAAGGGACTGAACCTATCGCAGCAATCCCTACTCCTTTATAAAGATGCTGGAAACCTCCACTTGCAAAAAATCCATAAGGACTCTGAAGTCTTGTTTTCAAAGTGTCAAGAGGAAATAAGGCCATATCAACAGTTATCCCTGCTGTTCCTCCTGCCTGCAATGAACCAATATCCAATTAATATGTTCAGTCCACACCAGTATTAAGACTTGGCCATGTCATGGTGCATTTTGCGTTTCAAATGATTAGACAGCATAGTACTTAAAACTATTCATACTATTTAGAACTACCTTGAAATATCACCATAAAAATAGGGTGACATATTATGATAACCTACCAGGTGCTAAACATGCATCAAAATAGTCTGCACAATCAGCCGCTTGTAATTTGGTACATCTGTCTTCCCCCACCAAAAAAGATGACTATGTTGCATAGCTTTCCAAATACCAACACACAAAACTTTCAGTAGCACATGTCGTGCCCACCTTCCAAGTTCACATGATGGCAACATCAGCACAGTTGATCACAGACTGCTTAAAACTATCAAGGTGGAGGGGGGTATCCAATGGCATTTTGTTCCATGTGGCTGGACATCTTACAAACACATGCACCTTGCCTACAGGGTTCCAGAGAGGTAAAAGTTGGGTTATTTTATTATTAATTTATTTATAATCATTTCAGTACATTTTCAACAATGTGTCCATATGCTACTATTTGTTTTAAGAGACAATCTACAAACCACATTATTTTCCTGTATACATGTGGGAGTTACAAGACTAACCTGTTCAGTTCACATTTCAGGCAAGGCATACAAGTTGGTAACACAAACTCATTTTTGCACTTTTCATAGTAGCTTGGTAATTCCTGCCATGGAAGTGCATTAGCATAATCTTTGCAGAATTTTCAGCTGATCTCAGGACTCTTATACGTTCACATGTGTAATTCTCCGATGCCTGTATGACTCATTAGATTTTCTTCATATGTGTACTGGGATATGTTCTAATCAGACAAGTGTGTACTGTCCCAGAAAATGAGGCAGAGTATCCACATGTTGACCAGGCACACTACTTTGCACAGACAATTCTATGCATTACCCACATCACTCTTTTGAACAAATCTCAGTTCATAATGCTTCGTCCTTGCATGGTTGAAAGAATATGATATTGGTCAAAGGCTTAGGGGAATTACTTGCTACCTTTTAGTTCAATTAAATGTTAAAATATGCACACATGTGGTTTTACATGGGTCTCAAAACTGTCTCTCATTCTGTGGGTAGAGCATAAACTGAAGAATATATCTGGATCCTGGGAAGCTAAGGAAATGAAATATTAACTGCAAAATGAATTTCATAATCTATACTGTCCATTAAATATTCTTTGACCCACTGCAACAGACAGCATAAGATCTACAGGATATATATTTATTCATTTACATTATATTTAATAATGCTGATAGAAACTCAGCCCATACTGCATCAGATCACAGGATGACTGGTGTACACCAAATTATGATGTAGAAGGAACCAATCATGGTACCATCCTGCAATATGTCTTTGACTCAAGAAAATGTAAAGTGCACCCTTGTACAGGCAATACGGCCCATAGGGGAAGTAGAGGTATAGCTCTACTTTCTTGACCACGGCACTAGAAGGGGGTGAGAGGCTCAAGAAACCCACAGAAAAAAAACTGTCATAATATAAAGTCTCCATGCCAACATTTGAATCCATGACCTCAAAAATACAAAACTGGCATGTTATCAATTGAACTGTGACATCAGTGTCAGGCTTGCAGCTTGCATTAAAGACCTGAAGTTGATCTACTATTCATATTTTCACCCTATTATGAATTATGGCTTAATATTTTGGGGAAATTCCTCATAATATTTTCAGGTTGCAAATGAGGATTATCAGAATTATAATGGATGATCGACCTAGAGGCTCAGTTTTAAGGTATTAACAATTTTACCACTACAATCTCAGTATGTACTGTTGCTTGTACTTTTCATGGTTAGTAATAAAAATCAATTTAAAGTAACTTCTGAGATACACAGCATCAATGCTAGGAACAAATCTAACCTCTTTCAACCTTTGCCTCATTTAACAACTTATCAAAAGGACCTCACTTTCTTGGTATCAAGGTGTATAATTGTTATCCTTCTCAAATACAGAATGTATCTTATAACATAAAACAATTAAATCAGCTCTGAAAGGTATTCTTCACTTTCATTTTATACAACAGACAAGTATTTTAACTGCAATAAAATTTTAAAATCTTGGTTTCTTGTCATCCACTTTATTCAGATTATTTGTACTGTACATTTTGGATTGTTGTTGGGTATGATATATGTTGTTTGTCACGTACATATCATTTTACTAAGTATATTAATTTCATCTACTTTATGAAATTGCATGTGAATGTTTCATGTTTTCAAGATGAATATTTCAACTATAATAACATTTAATAGTCTTAGTTTTTTAATTAACCACTTCATTCAAGCCATTTGTGCATTTTGATTGTTGTTGGTTATATGAGTGTTTTTGTATGTATGTATTATTTTATTAAATATATTAATTTCGTCTACTTAATGGACCTGTATGTGAATGTTTTAATGTATACAAGTAATAATTTTAATTGAGAGCTAATCACATGTACGCACGATGACTAGTTCTGTAATTACGTTAATATAGAACCACTACATGTTGTATGATGACTAATTCTACATCCAATGGTGTTGCTACCTATTACAGATCTCTGGAATTTAATGATAAAAAAATAACAGGGGCATAAAGATTATAATCAGTCTTAAGTACAGCAGGCCACTTGGGAGACTTTGATGTAATTCGGGCGAAAATATTAAAATGTATGTTACATACATATGTACATTTTTATACATTTTGAAGATATCCATATCCACATGGATTTTGCTATCCTGTATGGATCTACGGACTGTGAATAAAATTACAATTACAATATAGGCTGTATCTCAATATACAAGAACGGTATCCAACGACAGGTTTTGCGCAAACGGCAGTGGAACATGGGGTTCCAAACAGGCAGTTGCGTAACTTCTGAAGGAAACCTCTACATTAGGTAGTTAATAATAAACAAAACAGCATTGGATATAATTCACTGGAGGAAATACACATCATAGTCTATGTACAGCATTTATGCTAAGAATAGCATCGAATATCATTGAAATAAACAACATGATCGTATGATACCATCTGGTTCAACACGCAGAGTATACAGCAAATAAATCGTATGACCCGCATATTAGAGGAGGCACAAGGCATTCCGGCATACTTACAATCAACGATGTTAGCATTGGGAGATCCGATTCGTTCTCCATCTAATTAATTACACAACACCAATTCTTACTACACAAAATCTTTTTCGGTCACATTTTCAACGAATGTAGCACGAGTTCTGAGGATCCCGATTGCGTGAAAACAGCTGATCCGAAATGGGAACACATGTTCTATCTATATTTTTAGTAGCTATGTGAACCCAGTCCGTCGAGTCGTATGTGTTTGCATTGTGTTGGTTTTAACAAATACAGGCTTTATCGTGATACGGCTTATGAATGTAATAATTCATTAATTTTGGTTGAAATTAACATGAACACTGATAATGTACACGAAGTTTAAAAGTGTCTAATGTGTCGTGCAAATACCAAGAAAAGTACTTCGGATGATGTGGGGATTAGGCGCTCAGTAGTTACGTATGGAGAAGTACGACACGTATCACATGTGCAGAATGGGAAATGTTCGTTGTCAGTATGTGTTGGAGTGTTTTTAATGACGTGTCCAAACTCCGTACCAGTTATGGTCTTTTAACCTAGAAACGCAAATGGTTATCGGTTTTTAGTAAGGATACAGGTATCAGCGGGTTTAATAATGGCAAGAAATTTTCTTAAAAGCAGTCTTCAAACTGCGTCCTTCAACATCGTATTTCAGGTAGGTTGGAATAAATTATTTTGGCATTGTGTCCAGGTGCTGAAGTAATTATTGTACCTTCTGATGCTCCGTAGGAGGGGAGCGGTGCTAGTAAATGGATAAACGTCATAGTGCGTACCACTCCTCCTGAATACATTTCTTCACGTCAGGTTACGTGTTTAATAATGGGGAGTTACTAAATTTGCACTAACCTCACCCGAAACAAATTATGTAAAATAATCGTTACTCTTCGTTCGTGGGCGAAATGTGGTCTGTAAGAGAACAAGTCACTGGTTCTAAGTCCTGTTGAAGTGTAAGGGAGAGACTCTTGTTTCACACTTACTTAGAATATTTGTAACCATAAATACCACAGATTTTTAACCAAACTTTATCGGCTTCTGATGACAGCAGTCGTTCATCTGCCCCACTTTTTCGTTAATGAAGTCTAGCTCTTGGTATATACTAAGTGCTGTCCATACATATTTTGATTGGTTTATTTTATAACACTGCCAGTGCCTTAGTTTACAGCTTTGATGATAGGGTAATTAGGTAGTATTTGCTTTGTAGGATGTGAACAACAGTCAGTTACTGACTGCACTGTTTCATATCATTATTAATTCTTTATGTCATTACTTTACTGCAATGAGCTTGATTGACAGTGATGAAAAGTGTGCACATGAATCAGCACACAAAGTTTCGGTTCCATATATCTTCCAATGGAGTCACAGTGCTTTCAATTACAAAATCACTGAATTACCAAAATTTCTGGAGTGAGAGGTATGAACACATTAAAAGGAAGATGACTTTCCCCAAGGGAGTCATAAGTAATTCAGATATTTACAGCATAAATGGTGATAGTAATAGCAAAATCATTACATTTTTTATATTCTCAGTAATGACTGTGATGTGTTGTGTGACCTGTTTTACAAATAGGCATTCACACATGTCCATTATTGTGAACTGTATCTTAAATCATAGTCTTTATGTTATTATGGTTGCATTTGAGGACTGCAGTATTAATTTTGAAATTTATGCTTCTTACTTTTACTTTTGTTATATATTTTAAATTCCCTGTTGTAACTGAATCAGGACAGTATGGTGCCAGTAGTTTTGCTATACAAAATATTATGTGACAGACTTTGTCATTATTCATATACATTTATTGTATGGTAGGCTGTTGTTATGAAGGAATTAATTATTAAGTTCACATGTTTTACACTTCCCTTATTACTTTCTATTATCAGGTCATGTTTCGTTTCGTGACATTTGGATTGCACGCCTTTGTGCTGAGATATGTTACTCAATCAGTAGTGGGTGTGATGAATGTTCGTCTCCTTCTTCTGGAGTCAACTATATTATTCCTGAGCCGAGAGGCATTTAGACGAGCTTGTCTCACCATGACAACAGAACACAATTGGGCTCAGGTCATTAACCTGCTTTGGATGACGTAAGTTATTAAAATATCATAAAGCGGTTTAATTACACAGGATTACTGTAAAGGCATTGTGCATATTGAGGTTTTTCATGTGTTCTTTGTTTTTATTCCTTTCCTATGGCTGTAATTTTCATGTGGACTTTGTTTAGACATTAGAATGCAATGTTGTAAACAGTACTTCATAAATCAAAAATGTTTGTAAAGTAAAGAATATGCAGCAGGGTCTGCTGTGACTTTTACATTATATGAGTGAGATGCCACCTGAGGTTTCTTTGAATACTGTACTCAGGCAAGTGAGTGTGTTGAGGATGTATTCTTAGCAGTTAAATAGCAGTGACTTCTTAAGTGAGATAGAAGTGGTAATATAATAATTATCAAGAACTGAAGGTCTGTAAATATTGAAAAGTAAACCACAAAATAGTTTCTGCAGTGTATGAGATTCTTGCATCAGTGATAGTTCGTACTGTGATGGTCTTGGTTATGTTACTATGTAGTCTGGTAGGTGGGTACCAATGTTTTGGAAGAACACTGGCTCCTAGTTAACCTAATATAAGATGATATAACTCAGGTGCCCTCAGTATGAAATGTTTGCATTGTGTGTGACTCTGAACAAGTTCACCAGCTTGTTTTCATAGTTCTTATTGTCTCTTGAGATCAACATTTTGAATACCTTGTTAATGCAATGGGTAATTAACTTTAGAACTCTACATAACTTAGCAGCACTTGCAGTTTTTTTATTGATAATTTCCCATTGTCATTGCTGTTGGCCTCTTGACAGTGTTACGTTTACCTGTATGGTATATGTACCAAAATGGCTATTGTGAGAAACATATGTATTGTGTAGTTTTCTTGAATCCTTCCAGTCAAATGCCAAAATATGCCCTGTCAAATCCCACCCATTTCATTTTTTACATTCATTGTCTGATTGGACACATTATGTATCCTAAGCAGATACCCTGTTTAAAGTACTCAAGTATAATATGCGCATTTTTCATGGAAAAGTGGGAGGCCACCTTATCAAGCACAAAGTTAAACACATTCTATATACATATTTTCCTGATAATTAAAGTTATATTTAGTTACATGTAGTAACTGAGTAGTGTACTATAATACCTATTTAGTGTCTGATATGAATTACAGGGTTCCATTGTGCCAGTTCTTCAGTTTTGTATTTGGTTACATCTGGCTGAATGTTCTGACACCACCAAGCACAGACATAACTCAGCACTACACAATGGGAGTATGGGCAGTTTGTCTGAGTTGTGTGATTGAGATGTTCACCGAACCAGTGTACCTAGTATCTCAAGCATTTCTTTTTGTTAGGTTCAAGGTAATGGCAAGTCGGTAATTAATAATTATTGTCAAGACTTTAAATTACAATGTAGCCACAGACGGCTGAAGTTATTTTCATTTTTAAATGCCTATGTCTGCACCTGTATAGGACAGCATTTTCCCTTTCATCTCTGAAGAGTTACATTTGACAGGAAATAGGCATCTCATTCAGCTGTTAAAGGTTAAATACATGTTCTAGTATAACAGTGATGATCAGATTTTGTATACAGATAGAGTTATTTATGCATTTATCAGAGCACACAGTAATGTTAATTTTATTCACAACTTCAGAATTTTTGTTTTTTCGTAACAGTCTAATGAGGTATGCTGTTTCAGGTGGTTTTAGATACAATACACATATTTGTTCGAACAGCAACATTCACCCCACTCATCATTTATCACCCACATCAAGCAGTTGTAGCATTCTCTATTGCCCAGGTAAGGAAACATGAAATTTATATATCATTGCATTTAGGTTGTTTGTCTGTTTGTTTCTTGTCTCTTGTCTTGTAACAGATTATGTCATTGAGTGACTGAACATTGGCACTTGATGGAATTTAGTAGTCATTCTTTGATTAATGCAGTCGTGGGTTTTGGATCATTTAATTCATGTGTTATACATTATTATTACTGCTACTACTGTGACTACTGGCAACAGTGACAAACTAACAGTAGCATCAGTTGTAGTAGTAGTAGTAAATCTTACAGTCTTGTATTGCATGAAATCTGTAATTGGCCTGAATTGAGGTTATAACCATCTCCAGAGAAGTGGAATGACCTTACTTACAACTGTATATTGAGATATATAAACAACAGAACATCCTGACTTGCTCCATCCAACTATAAGACACCACCTATCCATTAAATTAACTGTATTTATTTTAACATGTATAAAAATGAAACAACATAATTGTAAAAATCATTATCTCAGTTTAGGATACCAATTGTATAGCTTCTTAAGTGTTTAGGATTACTAACATCATTAAGAGTTTGTACCTGTTATTTGACAGAGAAAGGCAAGCTGTTAATATATGTGTATAACTTAGTGAGTAAAATAAAGAGAAAAATTAAAATTTTCCTCCACTAACTGAGTTAAAACAGTAATATTTTTATATGTTTCTTAACCCCCCCCCCCCAAGATACTATACTACTGTCTTTGTATATTTGTATAAGAAATTGCAATTAGGTCAGTTGTTATGTATTTCTATTATTCCTGTAAGTACAGCTTTGTGTACTGCCCTTAAAATTGGTTTGGAAACTTTTTCATATAAAATAACCCACTGAGTGCAGTTTTTCTTCATGATTTGTCATCATTTTATTCATAATTGTATTTCCAGTTGACCACACTTTATTGTTTTAAGGTCACAGCATGCAACCAGTCTGTTTCTGAAATTGAAATGTAATGTATGATATAATTCTACGTAGTTAATGGATAAGTTATATTTATTCACCCTATATTTACCCCTTGAAATATTTACAATTTATTATGAAAAATACTACAATTTCATATGATTTTGTTCACCCTTTGATTCTTCTCATGGTATTTCATTGTTGCACTGGCCTTGTTTTGTAATATTTTAATAAAGAAATGCAGTACCAGCTTTCAGAACCCTGTTTTTATATGGCTTATTCCAGTACACATTGCCACACGCTATATCCGAAAGGTACATTATAAAGCCATCCAGTCAGTCATCTCTCAAGTGGCATTTTTCTGGGATGTCTCACAAAATTCTGATTCTTAATACCGGCAATGCCAAATAAAGAGTTGTTCTTTGCTATATGATGTCCACATTTATTTAATTAATTTCTTATTAAATAACAGTGTCTCCATAGTATCATATGACTTCAAGAAATGTGATACAGCATGTATGATCTGAAAGTTGTGGTTACACTCATATGCAGTGTGATGAAATCCTTTGATGCAGGTACTGTCAGCATGTGTGTACACACTGGGGCATTATGCATATTTTTATTACTATATCTCCAACCTAAAGAAGAAACGTGCTGCACAGAAGACACATTCAAATGGAAAGCCCCCAGTGAATCTGAGGTTTGTTCGTAGAGACTCAATCACAGAACTTGAGGATGATTTCCCATTTGAATCTTTAATGGATTTCCTTCCAGCAGTGATAGAAGATCAGGTATGTTTGCAGCTTTATTTTTGATACCTGTGTGAACTTCTGAACTATGAAAGCAAATTTACATTTATTGTAAAAAATGATGTGGTTTTATCATACCATTACTATTGTATAAACACACACTCTATATACTGCCAAAATGTTTGGAAAACTGAGCATACCTGTCAGCAGCCAATTATTTGTGCATGTTTGTGTAGCTTTAACAGTGTATTTTGTGAACATTAGCATTTGTCTGAATGCATCAAGAGGATGAACTGGACTTCACTTACCTTCAAGTGTTGACTTACAAGACACACAGCTACGTGTCATTATTGACTTACCGTTTACACCCTCAGAATTCATAGACCTTGATACACACCTTGATGCAAACACCCATAATGGGCTGAAGGTAAATAGTCTGTCACCAACCCACATCCACCTTATCTGTCCATTATAACATCCTGTCTTGGAGCATCTTGGCAAGGCTAGTGGCTTGTAGTGTGTGAGGTAAGGATGTCTAGGGCTACTTGCAGGCACCAAAGTGAAGAAACATATTAAAACCAACAAAATACACTGTTTTTAGGAAGAATTGCCAAATTGTGTATAAATAATGTTTTGGCCGTCTTGGGCCATTATCAAGGCGCTTCAATTAATTACAAAGAGAAGTGTCTATAGATAATAATGTTGCATGTATCAACAAACCATTGTTGCATATACAGATATAAATATATTGAAAGTTACAAATATAGCAAGTTAAAATGGCCAAAATCTGATTAAAATATCTATGTCTGTATCTTCCAGAATTAAATTCAATCCACTTTGTAATTTAAAAGTTACATTTTATATTTGTCTGTGCATAAATAGTTGAGGTGTGCATTATTTCATCTTTATAGGCTTCTCTTTGTAATTACTTGAAGTTCCTTGATAATGAGCCAAGGGGGGCCTAACATGTAGGAGATTTAACCCTTTCCCCTCCCTAACGCTCCAAAGCGCTCGGAATTTAAAAGTCCCCTCCCCCTCTAAACGCTCTAAAGCGTTTCTGGTATAGTACGTAAATTTAAATGTCCCGTGAAAAAAC
>Ga0123355_10003410_pt1 | contig 22757 bp, 37 predicted proteins | sample TergutEmb28metaG_3_FD_89872 | JGI IMG/M metagenome (GOLD analysis project Ga0123355, IMG submission 89872) | Embiratermes neotenicus P1 segment gut microbial communities from Petit-Saut dam, French Guiana - Emb289 P1 | ecosystem: Host-associated > Arthropoda: Insects > Digestive system > Gut ... | reverse complement strand
TTTGGGGGCAACATGAACAAATATACAATAGACGGTGCCCAAATAGATTCGGTAGAGCTTAAATGTTTAATTATTAGCCGAGGTGTAAAGGTAGACAACGGTGTATACAAGCATTTTAAAAATATCGCTCGCCTTAATGTAAATCCTCTTTGCTGTAATAGCCTGCTGCTAAGTGACGGAACCATTGTCCAGCTTACAGATACCAACTTTCATCTTAGGTATCTTTCTGGGATTTTAAGCTGGGATAATTTGCGGCTGCTTAAGTATATCGGCGATTTGGGTACGCCTTTTGCCTTGCGTATGCAAGATGGGCAGGCAGTTCTATTTCATAATAATATTCCATTGGATACAGTTAGTTTCCCGCCAGCCAGTGACTTCTATAAACAAAAAACCGTAGCAAAGCGCAGTTATATCGGCAACACCGTCCTTCAAGGTTTGGATTGGGTGGCATTCCAATGTCTTTGGCCTTGTGAGCTGGCGGCAGCTGGACACCCTTGTCAATTTTGTTTTTCTGGCGGAGACTTTGAGAATACTGCAAAAAAGGGAAAAGCATTGCCCAATGCCCTCCCAGCGGAAGATGTTGCAGAGATTGTTTCGTATGCAATACAAAACGAGAGTGTAAGCCATGTACAGATTACAGGGGGCTCTACCTTTAGCGGCAAAGCAGAAATTGCACATATTACCGAGTACCTGACAGCCATTCAAAAATTGACCCCCAAACTTCCTGGAGAAGTGCTTTTATACATTACACCTCCAACAGATACGGCGGTTATTGATAACTATTTTACCCTGGGTGCAAGTCGTATTGCCTGTAGTCTTGAAGTATGGGATATCCCCAGAGCCAAAGAAATAACCCCCGGTAAAATAAACATCACCGGGCGGGATAGGCATTTAAGCGTATTGGAGACAATTGCAGCCAAATATGGAAACGGCAAAGCATTTACAAATTTTATTATAGGGATAGAGGATTTTGATACCTTGGCTCAAGGAGCTAAGTGGCTATCCGAGCGGGGCATTCTACCAACAGCTTCCGTTTGGATGCCTATGGGGCGCCCTGTGCAAGGAAACATGAAGGCCCCGGAAGTAGATTATTATAAACGTGTAAAAGAACTTTTTGCCGAGCTGTATACAAAGCATGCTCTTGAGCCTGCCAATAGCAGAGGGTTAAATGTTTGCATAGAAAGGGAAATTTGGAACTATGCAAACAGTTAATACGAATCTCAGAAAATCACGACGACAATCGAGCGGAAAATCGGCGGCTTTAGGCCGTTTTCCGCGATGTGTTGGCGGCGATGATTTACGAGATTCGTATGACGCAAACCCTATCTACCATCGTGCAAAAATATGGCAAATAGGGTTTTTTACTCTAAATAACACCGCAGTAAATATCTACTACATGATGATGCTTTACATTGCTTATTTTGCTTCGGGAGTGTTGGGGCTTGGTGTGGCCCTTGTTTCTGGGCTTATTGCTGTTATGGCTGTGGCAGAAGGGATTGCCGACCCGGTTATTGGCTGGTTTATAGACCGCACTAGGGGGCGTTTTGGTAAGTTTCGCCCGTTTATGGTGGCGGGCAATGGAATTATGGCGTTATCTTTACTACTTATGTACATAAGCCAGGGGGCCGGCAATTGGCGGTTGCCAATGTTTATTTTCGCATATGGGGTTTTTATTTTAGGCTACTCATGCCAGTTTTGCGTTACCCGTGCCGCCCAAAGCGTACTCACCAACGACCCGAAACAGCGTCCGATTATATCTGCTTTTGATTTGGCGCTAAACGTCATCTTATATGTTGGAGTAACATTTGCGGTAAGCAATTTATTAGTTCCTAAACATGGGGGCTTTACTACGCTAATGTTTAGGCAGTTTTTTGTTTTTACCGCCTTAGCAGCTGCCATATGTACAACCCTTGCTGTAATTGGTATTTGGGAAAAGGATAGAATCCAGTATTTTGGTCTTGCAGAAAAATCTCCAAAGATAAAATTGCGCAGCTGCATAGAAATACTGCGGGAAAACCGCAATATACAGATGCTAATGATATCATCCGGGACAGACAAGCTTTTTTCCAACATTACTCAAAACGCCGTTGTCACAATTATGATTTACGGTATTATTGCTGGTGATTTTGCCCTCTCAGGCCAGATGAATATGTTTGTATTTATGCCTAGTATGCTTGTGGCATTTTTGTGCATCCAATTTGCACGCAAAAAAGGCCAGAAAGAGGCCCTTTTAGTTGGTACATATGGCGGTATTGTTTTTACAGCTTTGATATTCTTATTATTTTTATTTGGCGACCCAACTACCTTAAGTTTCACAAACTGGAGTATGTTTACTGTTTTATTCATGGTTTTTCTTGCTTTGCGTGGCGGTTTTATGTCCATAAATAACAGCATCATTGTCCCTATGGTAGCAGATTGCATAGACTACGAGGTTTCCCGCTCCAGACGCTATGCACCTGGGATGATTGGTGCATTGTTTAGCTGTGTAGACAAGCTGGTTACATCTCTCAATACGGTTGTAATCGGTGGGTTATTGCTTATTGTTGGATTTTATGAGGGGTTTCCTACAGTTGATACACCATATTCGAGGAGTATTTTTTGGGTAGCGATTATATGTTTTTGTGGTTTGCCGATTTTAGGCTGGATAATTAATATTATATGTCTACGTCACTATTCACTGGACAAAGGCAGTATGGATCAGGTGCAGCATAAGATTGGAGATATTAAGCGCGATATATAAAGCTTTCATTACCAACCCGGCAATTAAAGTATTGATCCCAAACGTAGCCCTGACATGCGAGGGCAGTATTTCGTAAGCGGCTAAACTCTTCTTGATTTAAGTCAATTATCATCTCACCATTTGTTAAATCCCCAACTGTATTTTCTGCCAGCAATGTTTTGTGTGTATGAATTTCTACTCTTGTAATTTTAATGCTGGGGTCCAAATCCTTGCTTGGGTCAAGAACAGATATTACTTTGTATTTAAACAAATATCTGTGTGTTCCTATTTTCTCCGCCGGAAATAAGTAGATATTAAAGTCGGGCTCGATTTGAGATTTTGTTAGCTGCTGGGCACCAACCCTTGGCGGCGGCGGAAACTTATCAGGGCTAAATTGATTCCAAAAATGAAGCCTGACGCGACCAAATGCTCGGTCGCCATAAACTCTTATGTATGCAGGATCAGTTTCCCCAAGCCCATTCCTTTTTGCATCTTCTAAAAGAGGAATGCTTTTTATGTCAAAGCCCATAAGATTTGTGGCTGCCACGTCAAGAGCCACCGGGTCAAGTGACGCCATTACGCAGTTTGTGAGAATATAATCTGCTTGTTGGTCAGTATCGCCAATATTGGTGATTTGCCCCATTGGCAGTGCAGGCCCTTGCAGATTAAGTGTTAAAGCGTCAAGTATTGTAAAATCATAACTTCTGATTAAATGTTGGGCGCAAAGATAATCGGATAAATTTTGGCGGCCTTGCATATTGCCAGACTCATCAAAAAAAATGCCGTTATGTCCATAACGTCCTGCATCAGAATAAACACCATACATACTCCTAAGTCCATAATGAAGTTTTAAACCGCCTGTCATCCCCATAAGGCCATGGGTTTTAAATATTGGCAGCCCAATAAACACATCCGTATATTCATTTGGCTCTCCGGCGTGCCAGGCTTCTTCCCGTGTTCGCAAAAATTTGGGGAAGGCAACGTCAACCTGAGTTCCATCATATAGAGATATTGTTTGGCAAAACCGCTCGTTTTCACCCAACGAGTCAAGATTTATGAGCTTGGCATTTGAGCTGCCGTCAAGAAATCCGTTGGCATCATTGTCATAACAAATATCTATACTAGGATTTATTGCATTATTACCACTTCGCCCCAGTTTTGCCCAATAAAAACTTGTTTCTTCCTCTTTCAATGATGGATTTTTATGATAATAATGGGTTGTTCCGATAACCTTCAAAACCCCTTTGGGGCCGATAATTTTACGGATTTTTTCTGCTACATACCTAACTATTCGAGGGTCTGTAATAATGGCACGGCCCTTCTCCCCTCTTGCGCCTAGGTTGGCGCCTACTAGGTTAACCTTGATAGTAACACGGTTATTAGCCATAATAATTTGTCTAAGGCCCTTTGGCCCAAGAGTTTGAAAAATTACTTTATCAATCATGTCAGCAACTTCTTGGTCGTCAAGTACCATATTACCCTTGACCAACTGAAAAGCAAATCCAATATCCTTCATCTTCATCACCTTCTTCCTACAAGGGGGTCGAAACGCCCGGTATAAAGGTATCGCATTACATTCAAAGCGTCAGCGTCTGCATATGAATAAATGCTTGTGACGTCAATGACAGAATTATTGTTTCTGGCCCAAGACCCGCCCAGTATTTTCGCGATTTTTATTTCTCCCCAAGGGTCATATTTGGATGATTGAAGCTTGACATTGGCGTAAGCTGGTTCGTAATGAAAGTAAAAAGTTGGGCTGTTGTAATAAAATATTCTCATATTATGTAAGCCATTTGCATCATCGGTGTTGTATCTATGGGTTAAAACTGCCCCTTCTTGCATTAAGCCTTTTCTTGGATCAAGGCTCTCTAACCCGTTAGAAAATCGGGGATCATTGTAGCTTCCTACTTGCAAATTTGCGTCCAGAAGTCTGATTCCGTTTCGTTCCACATGGAGCGAGATTTTATTATGTACACGCTTAAGGCTTATCGAGTTGGCGAATTTTTTTGGCAAACCGGCTTCTTCTCGGCCCATAAATGCGGCGTTTTGTGAACCCTTACCGCATAATTGTAAGTTGAAGTAATATAGCCCAGTATGTGTGACACCAATATTGTCCTTAAGCTTTGTTAAAACACCTATGCCGCCCTCCATGTATGGTTCGGCAAAGGTTGGTTTATTAATATTAGATACATAAATAGTGAGCAGAGCCGGTTCTACGAGTTCTAGCGGTGGAGGAATTAAACTTTTAATTGATGGGTCGGCAATCGCATATATTGTTGCTGCGGTAATATCATTCATTTCGCTGTATTCAGGGCTTGTTTTTTTCTTCAGCTCTTCAATTGGAATAACAAAGCTGCTCATTTCACGGCTCCTCGTTTTTATTATGTTTATTCCAATGAGCTAAGAATTGTTCCAATCACATGTGAATAGGGTCAGGGTCAGAATCCAACGTAATAAAGTAGTCGTAAAATGGCATCAAAAAATGATAGCCGTTTACAAGGCGATCTGCCAACTCTGGTGAGAATAGTTCGCTTCCATTTTGCTGTTTATGGATGAGCGAAAAGGATTTTTTATTATACCATGCAGATAATTTAACAGAGGTGATCTCTTTTCTACGTTTGTACTCATCTCCATCAAGGACAAACTCGTCTTGTTGTTCTAATGTTTCGACAAGTTTTTCAAATTTACATGGGTCGCGGTCAATACGTGCTCGAAATTTAACCATTGTTATCGGTTTTGCTTGATAATATCCTAAGCCATAGCTCCACTCTTCAGGGGAGAGCTCAAACCAAAATACTGGCGTAGATGTCCATTCTTCGCTAGGTTTTTCAATAGAAAACCACAGGTTGCACCTGTATGGCTCACCACCGCGTACACGCCGCGCATCTTTATAAATACGCGAGACCTTATGGATGAATCCATGCTTGCTATACTTGGAAGATATGCGCTCGAATACTTCTTGGCCCAACGCCTTCATTGGATTTTGAAAGTCATGTTTGAATATTTCCTTGTTTGCTTCAAACCAGGTCTTTTGGTTGTTTAAACGAAGATTCCACATAAAATCAATCGTTTGGGGAGAAAAACCACGGAATATATTATTCATATCTTTGTCTGTCTCCGTTTCAATGTTTTAGAGTGGGACAATATTACATTAAAGACATGGCTCGTTCAACGCTTTTTTGAGTTTTATCCCCTTCTTGTCCCCGCCGAATGCTGTTGAATGCAGCCCATGATTAATGTTGTAATTATAAATGTATGTGACGAGGAACCCAATAAATATAAGAATAGCCCCTGATAAATCAGGGGCTATCTACGAAGCGCGAAACCAGATTCGAACTGGCGACCCTCGCCTTGGCAAGGCGCGTGTATAAATAGCCAACACTCCTGCAATAATGCCGCTTGTAGGGCCATGTATAGTTTATCTTGCCACATGATTGCCGCATGAATCTGTTTTTGCATCATTTTCGGTGCTTAAATATTTATCGTTAAAATAGTTATTTAAGAGTGTTGCTGCCCGATAAAATGCTTCATCAGGCATCTTTCGATACCTGTCAGTAACACCTTTTCGTTTATGGCCCATAAAATATTCTTGTGTTATTTCATCAATTCCTGCTGCGTACATATCGGTAGAATAAGTGTGCCGTAGGTAGTGTGGCGATATATTATCGTCAAAAGGTGAGGTTTCAGTCAATATCTTATTTCGGTATGTCTTCGCTCCAGCAGCAAGATGGCAATGTCGAAGAAAGGAGCTCCACCACCACTTGCAGGCCGTTTCAGTCGCACGGCTACCATCTACCTTAGTAAAAACAAATGCTTCTTCAGGTTTTTCTGCACATTGATTTGCTAGATATGGGAGTAAAACATCTGGGATTGGAACATCCCGTACTCCGGCCTTTGTTTTTGGATCCTTTAATTTACCTTCGTTCGTTCGATATCGTATTGCTTCGATGATTGTCAATCGCTTTCTTTCTAAATCGACATTCTCTACTTTGAGACCGACACATTCACCGCGGCGAAGACCGCAGAGCATCAATGTGAGGATATAGGCACCAGCAGAATGGGTTTGGGCAACATTCCATACTACTTTATTTTCAAACTCAGTCAATGGTCTGCGCTCTTTTTCTTTTAAATCATCTGGTAGCTCTAGCTTTCGTGCTGGATTTTTTTCTATTAGTCCTTCTGTTTCAGCATCTTCAAATAATTGCTTTATAGCGAATCTTATTTTAACTACTGTGCCATATCCCTTGCCGGAATTGCTTAAAAGCTCTTGCAGATGAGAGGCTCGTACATCCTTGATTGGCATATTGCCTATGGTTGGGAAAATGTCTAGCTCAAGCTTTGCTTTGAAATGGGCTTTTAACTCATCGGATACGGTGGACTTATAGACAGCTAACCAGCGAAGCCCCCACTCATAAACGGTTGTATTGCCCAGTGAAACACCCTTGCCATGTAACCGTCTTGCCTCCTCAATCTTCTTCTTAAATGCCTTCAAATCTTTATCTCTAATTTCTATCCGATCTGGCTTACCGTTGGGCTTTTTGCCGATTACAAATGTTTCACGGTAGTAGCCGCTTTTATTGCGTTTGTATTTTTCCGGCATTATTATCTACTGCCTCTCTTTAATCATTAAGGGCAATTTCTTGACGATATTTATTACAAGCTCCTGCCTATTGCAATCAAGTGTATTAAACAAGGCTAATGCCCTTTCCATAATTGATCTCCTATCTAGTGTTTCCTTTCGGTCATTTGAGCTATTGGACAAGCCAAGTAAATAATCAGTGGAAACGCCAAATATCTTTGACATAGTGATTAATGAAGCAAGTATTTTTAGTGGCATCATTGCCGTGCATTATGTCAAGTAAATTATTATCCTCAAGCCCTACAATATAGTCGGTCGTAACGCCAAAGTATATAGCCATCTTTACTAGCATAGTGCCATCAGGAGCATGTGCCCCATTCTCGTATGCAGCGATTGTATGACGATGCACTCCCAGGACTTTTGCTGCTACACCCTGGGAGATGTCTTTAAGTTGCCGTAATTTTCTTAGTCTCTGACCTATTTGGCGCTCTAGTGATTCTTTTTCCATGCCCATTCCTCTATGTTATGCACAATCATAATTAGTAAAGCTAAATACCACCCCACAAGAACGGTGATATTCAATAGCCTTATGTAAAAATTCTACTGTAACCTGGCAATACTCAGCCATGGGCCAATCGCTGGGCCCCTCTGCCTTATATGCTGCTTCAATTTCCTCCTGTGTCAAAAAGTGTTTATATGCCCACTGCATCGCCTGTGCTTCGTATTTAATACGGTTATTCCTAGCCATGGGTGTGTTATGTGAGGTCTCAATTATATAGAGGCCGCCCGTTCTATAGTGGCCTATTTCCTCTGCAAGAAGAGCCGTTTCCTCTGCCCTGGATTCGATAGCGGCATGATCCATAATAATTAAACGATAGGGCTTTAGGTGCATACAGGCCGATTTTTTAGCGCCGTTTATATTGCGATTTATGACATCAATGTCGCTTGCAGATGCAAAGTCGTACAATGTCTCTAGCTTGTCCATTATGCTATTACCTCTACTATCGCTTCGGGGCAGTATGTTTTTCTCGCATTGCTTTGTATTCCGTGGCAATCCTAGCCAGGGAGTCTACCTCGTCCTGGGTAAGGTCTTCAAATTCGCCCCGGTGGAAGGCCACTGGGACGTTTTTTAAGATGTCGGGGATTATTAAGGGTGGCGGGTACGGATCATCTGTTTCGCCTAAAAGAAAATCCACACTTAAATCCAAGTATTGTGCAATGGTATAGAGCCTATCAGCGGAGGGGACGGTGCCTTTTTTCATCTGGCTTAAAAAATTAACGCTCAATCCGCATTTATTCAACATATCACTGACTTGCTTTTTTTGTTTTTTTAACTCATCCTTAATTACGGTAGCAATTTCTTGCGGAGTTCTCATAAAAGCATCTCCTCATTGACTCACAATATTTTGTGATTTATAATGCCCCCAAAAGGGGAGGCGACCATGAAGATGTTTACATTTATTTTCATAGTTTCAATATTTCACTTTATAGTTAAGTTTCAATGCAGGAATGACCATAAAGTGGCTCTTTATGCATCTGAGCTTGCAGCCAATTCAATATTAGAAGCATATGAAAACGATTTAGTTGTCAACAATTAATCTCTTGTCAAAAGAGGAGGGGTAACGATGTTTAGATGGGTTTCTCGCCTTCGCGGTAAATGTAAAATGTGCAGCGCCCACAAGAAGACAATTGAAACCCTTGAGACAACGGTAGCTGCTCAAAAAAAGATGCTGGATATAAATAACGAACTTGCTGGCAATATTAGCAAAGAATACTTGATACGTGTGTATATAACCGGGTTAATGCGCTATCTTGTTGAACCGGGTGTTTTTTTGATTACTTCACATACCAGAGATGACTATGCAAACACCCTTAAGCATTATTGGGAAATGCTTGTACCAGCACTTGAATACCTCCCTGATACAAACTCTAGCAACGAAGCCCTACAACAAGAGCCACCACCGACACGGCAAGTGCAAGCAACGGGATAATCACGGTAAACCAAAACTTAAACCACTTTTCCCGCGTTTCAGCTTCATAGTCTTTGAGTGCTACCTTTCCGTATTCGTTAAGAGTGTACCCAGCAAATTCCGTATCGCTTTTATCATAAGGTGGCGGCAACCCTGTCAGTATCGGTTCGATTTTTCGATACTCCCTGCCTAAATATTCTTTGTTTGACTCGAGTCGACCTTCGTCGTGTCTTAGTATCAACGAGTCATGACCAACAAGTTTTTCACGCCTTACATGTTTTAACAGCTTTGCATCATGCTTGTTCATAATACCCCCAACCCGCACCCAAGCGGTTTACAGACGACCTACAAATGACTTACATAAATGTTTCATGAGAGGAGTGCTTAAAAATATGGGGAATGAATTTGCTATGGGACATGCAGCCTTTCATCCGTATTCAAACCCATTGCCACTTATCTCTTCCTATCTCAAGCGAGAAAGCCAATCTTCCGGCGAGGCAAATCAGGTTCCTTCGAAACCGCGCAAAGAAGGAAGTTCAATTGTGAAACATGTTGAATCAACCGAGATTTATTACCTGCCTCGCCCACAATATATCCCTCAAAAAAGATAATGTTAGGGCCAATTGAGCCAATAGATTCAACTGCAATAGTTATCTTGCTATCAAATGACACATATTGCATTCCAACATCAGATGATGCGTCTAGCCTATTTTGGTACTCAATAATTTCACTATATAAGCGCTTACAAACTTTGTCAGCCGTAGAATTAAGAGATACAAAAGCTGCTTCAGATTCAGGCGGAACTCTCATTGTCATTCTTTTTAATGTTACATGGTTAAAATCCATAAATCCCCCTTTTGTGCCCCCTTATTTCATTCTTACAAAACCATATGCCTTGTACATAAAATGGGCGCATGTGACGTAATAATATTTATAGGCCAGCAAAGTATACAGCAGAGAGGAAATGACTATGAATAAACCAGTAGACATTGCGCCCAAACCATCATACGAAATTCCGATACCACCTATAAAAGCCATGCCTGCGTCTTTGGAGGAGCTGTGGCATCGCGCAGACGATGGCAGCGCGAATAAAAATAAAATAACATTCAGAATCAAAGCACGTACTCTTGTCTCTTTGCAATACAACAAGCCCAATCCTTGCTTTGCAATGGAAGAATACAGAAGGCAGCTCATGCGAGATGTTTTAAAAGGGTTGGGGATATCCCTTGCTATACTAGCGCTTGTGTTGCTGATAATTTGTCTTGTGACTAGTTAGCACTTAAGGCACTCATAAAGTCGCTAATTTCACTTGCGGCACTATTGCTTTGGCTTCTATCTACAACGAGGTTGTATAGCCTATACTTTAAAACAATTACGTCATCGTCGGAGCCAAAATCATTAATAGATAGTAAAATATTTTGGTTTTGGGCGGCACTGGGCCGTACTTCAAAATAGACGCGATTCTCATTCTCATATATTAAAAATTTCAATCCCTTATTTTTAAATACTGCCTGATAACATGAAGAAGACGCCCCATTAATCCATTCACCCATTCTCCAACGAAGTCTTCTATATTTTGTAGCGGAAATCAGTGATTTAAGAAAACTCACTATAGCTGCCTTCGTATCAACTTTCGTTTCAGTCTTCATCTCTGTAGTCATCATTAGTATTCTTCCCTCTCATATCTGGCTATAAAATAATCAAGTTCATTACATAATACCCGTATATCAATTTGATCTGGAGGACAGTTGAGTAGCGTCAGTGTTGCTTTTATGTGTTGTTTGTCTCTCCGTTTATTTAGCCTGTTAAATTTTTCATTTGATGAATAGAGGAGAGTTCGTAGAGTTGATACAGATCGGGCGTTAAACACTTCATCATTTAAAATACCATCCCTAATTGCTCTCAATTTTAATTTGGTCGTGTCTTTGTCGCTGTTGTATACATGTTTTTGGGCTATAATTTTGTGCAGGGTTTCTGAGCGAATAAGTAAGACCACGGTCAGTATAAGGCCCAATACGCCAGCTACATTAGCTACAATGCTTAAGTATTCGAGCATAATTACGTCATATCCTTCTTTAATCGAAAATGATAAGCGATGAAAACTCTAATAATCAAATTATGCAACCTCGCCAAATGCGGGGTTGTTTTTTTATTGTGAGTTGTGCATGTTGCTATTTTCACAAAATATCGTGATTTTCTATTGACTCACAATATATTGTGAATTATACTATCGCCATAAACAAATTTCTTTGACCGAAAACCCAAGGAGGCGCCCAAATGTTCAACAAATGCGAAATCATGAAAACCGCCTGGAGATACAACCGTAACAGCCTTACTCGCAAGCGCCTCAACATTCAAATCTTCGCCGATGCTCTCCGCGTAGCTTGGAATGAAGCAAAGGAAGAAGCAAGAATCAAAATCGCAGCAGCAGCTATGAACAAAACCAAAATCGGCTATGTTTCCCCCGAACACCTAAACTCAGGCGACACCATCGAGGTAGACGGAGCCAACGGCGGATATTACCCAGGCAACAAAGTTATCGCATTGGTCGAGCCAGCCCCATTAAACCTTGCTTATAAGGCTGTAACCTTCACCGATGGCGAAGTTAAAACCTTCCCAAACACTGGAACCATCAAGCGCGTGGCAATAGCCGCTTAGTAATTAAATCCAACTGTAACGACATATTACAACGTTAGACATAAAAAAGCAATTGATTTTTTAAGAAAGGAGGCGGCAATGGACTCAGGGATTATTAATAGCGTAGTGCCTTTTGGCAGGTATGTAAAAGATGCACTTTATGACATAAACAAGACACAGGTATGGCTGTGTGGGCAAGTGGGCATTAAGCCCGACAAGCTTTCTCTGATGCTTCGTGGCAAATTTGCATCAGAAGAAAGAGAAGCAACGATTAGGGCTTTTTTAGAGAAGTACAAAGCCTCAGTTGTGGCATAAAACCGAGGCAGCCCTTTCCTTTAAATAGCCAAGCGGCAGGCCACCAAAAACCGCCGTTCGCCGGAGAGAACGATACGCCAAGGCAATCCGGGTAAGCCAAAACCATAGAAGCCGTCTAGCCCACGCACGGGCTGATACATAAACCCGAAAGGAGAATGCACCATGACATTCACAATCAAAACAAACTGGATTAAGGAAATCCGCCAAGGCTATAACGCAAACTGGAAATACGATTACAAGGAATACGTGTTCAACGAAAACTACACCGAAAGCGCGTGGATAAGGATTCCTTTAAAGGCCCCAGGTATTAAAGCGATGGATTACAGCACAGGTCAGGGCATCCAAGCCGAGTACAACCAAGCCTACCTCGACAATGACGGCGTAATCACTACCATCTTTGACATCCGCTACACAGACGCTGACCACGCAGACCATCTAGCCGACCAAGTGAACAGTCTCACCGCATTACACAAGGACGCAATGAAAGAGGTCAAATACTTAGAAGGCATCCTGCTTACCCTTGAAGCCACAGTGCAGAAGCAAGAGAGGGAAACCCTCATTCTTAAAGCCAAGTTATACGACCTTATGACTGCAGGGGCTTAACCGCCCCAGCCCTACATAGCCCTTTAGGGCGAAAATATGTAAAGGAGGTGAATCATGAGCCTTGCATCTAACCCCTACGTACAAGCTGAACTAGAGAACCTTGAGTATCAATTTGGCCGCAAAGCCTACTTGGACCTGGACGACTATTGCAAGGTATTCAAAACCTGCCGGGAAAAAGCCAGCCGTCATTTGAAAGGCCGTGGCGTTCCAAGTATTAAAGTAGGCCAAGATGTTGTTATTCCTATCATTGATTTTGCACTTTTCATGGCCCGTAAAAGGGCCGAGCGGGAAGGTAGGCTAATCATAATTCCCGAATCGAAAGAGGACCGCAAAAAGCGGTCTGGATTTGCAAAAAAGATGCATGAGGATCAATTAGCTGGGACTAAATATAACCACTAAAAAATATCCCAGGAGAGGAGAATGAATATTGAGCTATGAAATTAACGAAGCTGTAGCGCGCCCTTCAAGAAGACTGAAAGCAAGGTATTTGATAGCCTTGTTTATAGTTTTTGTCTCCATTGTGACAACACCATTTTTTATTGAGCTAGCGTATCAAGAACGAGGGTATCAGGCAATTGGTGGCGAATACATGATTATTCCTTTTGGGATTGTTCTTGCAGCTGCCGTATTGTCTGTAGCCTCAGATATTGAAAAAGCGAGGGGGTGTCGAAGTGGTAACAAAGTGCATGAGGTGCCGTCGGTCGTTGAAAACCCTACCATGGGCTGACTTGGGTTATGGGCGTACATGCGCTGGGAGGATGGGTATAGATGTTTCTGCTGCCGTTGAATCCATGAACAGCAACCGTATTCCTCTGCTGGGAAACCCCAGGGGCGCATTTGACATAAATCTCAAGCGCAACCGTAACGGCGCTGCAGAAGCAAATGTACCCCATGCCATTGTCCACCACAGCCCAGACGGTTTCGAGTGGGGATATGGTGGTAGCGGCCCGGCAGAACTGGCATTAAATATCCTGGCATCTATGATTGGCAAGGAAGCTGCCCAGCGCAACGGGCTGTACCAAAAATTCAAGTGGGATTTTATTTCTGTTATGCCTGAAGAGGGCGGGACGATTAAGGCAGCAGACATTGAAAGATGGCTTAAAGAAAATGGAGTAATGGGAGGTGGTTGATGTGGTTGATGTGGTGTACATGCAGAAATACCCGGTAATAAAAAAGCAAGCCGTGCACGATGGGGATCGGTAACAACGGCTTGCCAAGGATTAACCTCTGTTTTGCCATTTTATCAGGCGAAGCAAGAAAGCGCAAGGAGGAAATGATTTGAGATTCGAGAGATACCCCATACCAACTAGTTGCCTATATTGCGATGCCGAAGATATTTTGCACACCACCAACGACTACCTATACGGCCGCAAATATTGGAAGGGTGGTAATTGCAACATCTATGTGTGTGTTATATGCAATGCGTCAGTAGGCACACATTCGGATGGGATAACCCCTTTAGGCCGGTTAGCAGATAAAGAACTAAAGGATCTTAAAACAGAAGCTCATGCCCTGTTTGACCCTCACTGGGAGTCAAAGGGAAAGAGGGCTCGGAACACAGCTTACAAAAAACTCGCCGAAAAGATGAATCTACCAGTCCGTGAGTGTCACTTTGGATGGTTCGACAAAGAAACAATTTTACGGGCTATAGCCATTCTCAAAGTCTGGCGGCCCCGGAAGCGAACATCATAAAAAAGGAGATATGAATTATGGCAATTAAACAACCAACAGCCCTAGCAACGGGTGACAAAAAAATTCGCCTCTTGATAGCTGGCTACCCAGGCATAGGGAAAAGCACTGTAGGGCTTTCTGCCCCGGCACCACTGCACATTGATGTAGACCGTGGCCTTGACCGTGTAGAGGCCATGTACCGCAAGGACTTCATCCAGCCAGATACCTATGATGAACTTCTGGAGGATTTGGTGCCAGCTAACCTTGGCGACTATGAAACGCTGGTGTTCGATACTGGCGGTCAGTTAATCAAGCTAATGTCCGTATGGGCAATCAAACAAAACCCCAAAAATGGGCAAACAGATGGCACCCTCAGCTTAAAAGGTTATGGTGCCATTGGCCGTGAATTTGAACGGCTTATGAACTACTGCTACAACGAGCTAAGAAAGCATATCGTAGTTCTTTTCCACGCAAAAGAGGAAAAAGACGGCGATACAAACCGGCTCCGGCTTCTTGTCGAAGGGCAAACCAAAGATAACGTATGGCAGCCTATGGACTTGGGAGGCTACATGGAAATGCAGGGCAAAAACCGCACCATCGGCTTCACCAACTGCGAGAGATATTACGCAAAGGGCACCCATGGAATTAACGGCGTTATCCCGGTGCCGGAGTTAAAGGCCGACATGCCTAACGATTTCTTAGCCAAGCTATTTGCTTTGGTAAACGACAATATCTCCCGTGAAGTCCACGCCGCTATAGATGTGCAGATACTTTACGAAGAAGTAATGACAGCAGCCAATAACATCATAAACGGCATAGATACCCCAGAGGCCGCTACAAAAGCCATAGATGCAATGCAGGGGCTAAAGCATGTGCTCACCTCCGAAAAGGAAGCCAAGAGCCTTTTTGCCAAAAAGATACGAACGATGAATTACACGTTTGACAAGGAAAGCGGGGCGTATGTCGCATGAGATATACGATAACTCCAAGCCTGCTTAATTCCTGGCTGTATATGTATACTGATTTTGAAAAATACATTTTTGATAATTCAGAGAAAACCGCCGAGGATTACCGCAAGGCCGCTCACAACGATTTTCTTAACACGCTACGGCGCATCCCCATACCCACAAATGAAGCCATGCAAAAGGGTATTGACTTTGAAAACCTCATAGAGGCCATTTGCGCGGGGCATTCCCCTGAGCATAAATGGTTTGATGCCGCCAACGAGATAGCCAACGAAGTAAAAGGCGCCCAATTTCAAATTACAGCTAAAAAGGATATTGAGGTTGCCGGGTGGCCCATTCAGCTTAAAGGACGGCTGGACAGCTTAAAGGCTGGAACCGTAGGGGATTTCAAGTTTAGCAGTAAGTACGAAGTCGGGAAGTTTTTCAGTAGCCCCCAGCACCCAATATACATGGAGTTGATATCCGGGGCCACCATCTTTGTCTACTACGTTTCAAACGGCAGCCGAGTATGGCGGGAAACTTACACCCGCCCCGAGTGCCGCCCTGTTGGTGAAGTCATACAGCCATTCTTAGACTACCTGCAACATGCGGGGTTGGATTCGCTTTATAAGGAGAAGTGGATAGTTAATGAATGACACTCTAATAGGGAAAGTAATTGGCTGGGACGGTAAGGAAATCATCCTTAAAGCCCCCTTTGAAAGCTCTTACCTCATGGAACAACAGGGGTATAAGGAAGCGGAAATCCGGCTTATAGATGGCCGTTCCATAAGTGGCGACCAAAGGAAAAAAGCGTATGCGCTCTTTAGGGATATTAGCCTGTTTACGGGGTATGACTCCGACCACATCAAGGGCGTTATGAAGGATGACTTTATCGCGAAAAAAGGCTGGCCTGAGTTTTCCCTATCAGATGTTGACATGAACACCGCACGGGAATTTATAGACCACATGGTTGAGTTTTGTCTTGAGTGGGGAGTGCCTTGTATGGACTCCCTGCTCGACAAGGCCCAGGACGTAAGCAGGTACTTATACCTTTGCCTATATCACAAAAAATGCTGTATCTGCGGCAAGGAAGCGGAAGTGCATCATGTAGATGCTGTAGGTATGGGCCGCAACCGGCACACGATATGCCATGTGGGGATGAAAGCAATGGCATTGTGCCGAGCCCATCATGATGAAGTGCAAGTCACAGGGCAACACACTTTTGACAAGCTCCACCATGTATACGGAATCAAACTGAACGAGCTACTTGTAAAGCACCTGAATCTTGGGGTGCTTAATACCGAATAGAAAGGACTGACCTCTGTGCAAGTAAGTATAAAACCTAATTGTGCCATTATCGTCGGAACGGTAACCAAGGATGCCGAGTACAAAACCATCGGGGAAAAGAATACCCCTGTTGTGACCTTTTCCGTTGCCGTCAACAACTATGGCGAACCAGGTGCATTTGCCAACTGCAAGGCGTTTGGGGAACGGCTTGCGAATTATGCTAGGAACATTAAGAAAGGCGATGCTGTGTGTGCCATGGGTGCCATAGAAAGCCGAGAGTACAACGGTAAGACCTACAAAGACCTTAATTGCCAATGGCTTAATTTTGTGGGGCTAGGCAGTACACCAAACACACCAAATACACCTATGGCTTCACCCCCGCCAGTGGATGATGCAACTATGCAATCTCTCTATGGCACTGAAAATGACGACGATGACGATTTACCATTCTAATTATATGCCGGACTGCGGCGGGGAGGTGAACTTGCTTGAATTATATCGCTGAAATCAACTCCTTTGAACGATGGCTCGAAACTAACTATTTGCCTGCGTCCTCACAATTGCTGTGGTATAAGCTGCTTATGCTGTTCAATAGAGCGGTGTGGGCCGAATGGGTTACAGTAGATAACCAAAGATTGATGGGATTGATACAGGCGAGTTCCGTTAACACCTTCTTACGTGCAAGGGATGCCCTCATTGACTGTGGCTTTCTTGAATACCAAAAGGGCAAAAAAGGAAGCCCAAACCGTTATAAATTATGTTCCGTTTGTAGTTCAAAAAATGAACCACAAACGACACCAAAAATAATAAACAGTTCAAATATTGAACCAAAAACGGAACTACAAACGGAACTATATACGAAACCAAAAACGGAACTACAAACGGCACACATAAATAAACAAAACAAAACTAAACAAAACAAAACAGAAGATAAAGGAAAGAAAGGAGGCTCCAAAGCCCCTGCGAAGCCCAGCAATAATTATCAAGCAATCATTGATGAATTTACAGAGGACTCTCGGATAAAAGATGCGCTTTGGGATTTTATCCAGATGCGGATTTTGAAAAAGAAAGTTCCAACCGACAGGGCATTGCAGTTGATACTAAACCGCCTTTTGAATATGTCGCCTCTACATGATGTCCAAATAGCCATTTTGGAGCAAAGCACAATAAACGGCTGGACCGACATTTACCCTCTTAAAAATATCAATGGGCAGCAAGGCAGTAGCGATGTAGTTAAAAACCGAAATATCTTTGTGGATATGCTCAAAGAGGAGCGTGATATCCATGGTTCGTGAAGATGTGCTTGCTGCTCTTGCTATAACAAAAATTGCATTCCCGCATTATTACAAAGACGCAAAGCGTGAACAGGCAGAGCATGTAATTTCATTGTGGCTTGATATTTTTGCTGACTATGACCCAGTACCCGTGCTGATGGCTGTCAAAACAATCATCGCATCAGACCCCAACCCATTCCCTCCCAGCATTGGGCAAGTTAGGGCTGAGGCTGACCAGATTATTGCTTTGGTTAAATCCCTCGCCAGTATGGGGTTTACGATTTTTGAATACATGAGCGACAAAGCAAAAAAATACCCGCTCATTGTGCGGGAATATATAACCCAATCGTCAAAAGATGAGTATAAGCGGTTATACGGCCACGAATTTATTAGCAACGTGGAGCGTTTGCATTTATCTGTTGGCATGATTCCAAAAAACATCACTACTCAAGAAGGAGAGTAACCTAGTGAAAATATCAGAAAATATCTTGTCGATACTGGCGGAGAGCCGGATTGACGGTAACACATTATTTCTACCGCTTACCCAGCTTGACCGTAAGATTTACAAGGCAGTCAACAAATGCCTTGAAAACATCGGCGGCAAGTGGAATCGCAAAGCCAAAGGCCACGTATTCGACCACGACCCCGCCGAGGGCTTAGAAAATCTGTTGCTTACTGGAGAAACGGAAGATATGAAAAAGACGTTTCAATTCTTCCCAACACCCAAGACCATAGCCGAGCAGATGTGCGAAATGGCAGAGCTTACAGCCAACAGCTATGTATTGGAGCCGTCTGCAGGTGAAGGACATTTAGCGCGGGTGATATGGGAATGTGGTGTTGCACACTTGTACTGCATTGAACTTAATGTAGGAATGCGTGATCATTTAGAAAACAAGGAATGGAACTCCTTGGTAGGTGTGAATTTCTTAACATTTGCTCAAGAGAAAAACGAAGGCAAAATCCGTCTCAGCCAAAACCAGTTTACCCATGTGATTATGAACCCGCCGTTCTCCAAACAACAGGATATAGAGCATATCCGCGCTGCGTTTGACGTGTTAAAGCCAGGCGGTGTGTTGGTGTCCGTTGCAAGTGTTTCATGGAAATGGCGCGACAATAAAAAGTCGGCTGATTTCCGTGAGTGGCTAAACGAACACGGGGCAGAGATTATAGATGTTCCGGCTGGGGCCTTTAAGGCCAGCGGCACCATGATACCCACGGTAATAATCAAGCTCCGTCGTGATGGGGAGCTATTGATATTTGCTAAAGATAAACCCGCTACGGAAGCACAGCCGGAACTGATATTGTCATTTGCCGAAAAATTTCGCTTAACAAAAGCATCTTAAACCAAGGAGGATTAACCATGCTGTATTACATTGATATCAACAGGATTCATCCACACCCCAATAACCCACGCACAGACTTAGGGGATCTGTCTGAGCTTGCCGAAAGCATAAAGGCCCAGGGCATATTACAAAACCTTACCATCGTACCAAAAGACCCAGAACAGTATCGCAAGCAAACCGGGCAGAAGAAAAAATATACCGACGACTACACCGTCATTATAGGCCACCGCCGCACCGCTGCCGCCCAACTTGCTGGGCTTACGGAGGTACCCTGCATCATAACCGAAATGGACGATAAAACACAGGTTGCGACTATGCTTTTGGAAAACATGCAGCGCAGCGACCTTACTCCGTATGAAGAGGCCCAGGGCATACAGCTTATGCTTGATTTCGGGGAGACGGTTTTCACCATATCAGAAAAAACGGGCCTCTCAGAAACCACCGTGCGCAAGCGTAAAAAGTTGCTTGTTTTGGATAAGGACGGGGTTAAGAAAGCAGAAGAACGGGGCGCTACCCTGTCTGATTTTATTGAACTGGACAAAATCCACTCTTCGGAACTTAAAAACAAGGTTTTAGACACCATCGGTACATCAAATTTTAGGCATAGCCTTGATAAGGCAGTCGAGGAAGAGAAACTGGCGGTACTACGGGCAGAGCTAATTAAAAAGCTGTCCGGCATTGCAGGGATGGTGGAAAGCACCGAAGGGTACGCACAAATTAGGGCTGTATACAATTCATCATATAGCTATGAAAACTTTGTAATGCCTGAAGATGCCGATACGGTTGATTATTACTACTGCATAGATAGCGATTACATCCGGCTCCTTGTCAAAAGGCAAGAGGTTGATGCTTCTATACAAGAAGAAAAGAACCAGACCGAGGGAAAGCGCAGGGCCAGGGTAGATGCCCTTGATAAAGCCTGTAAACAAGCGTATCGCCTCCGGCTTGATTTTGCCAAAAATGTAACCAGTAACCCCAAAGGCCAAGACACAATTGAGCAAATGGCGGCCTCATGCATGATTAAGCAAACTGGCTATATGCGGCCGGATGTATTCCGTGATTTTTTCGAAATCAAGAAGCCATTTAAACCAGATTACGGTGCAAAGGCAGACGATACAGGGGAAACCTTCCGAGAAGCCTGTGATCGCATAATTTCCGAAGATGCGTATAGCTCTGCGAAGCTCCTTGTAGCTGGTGTCTATGTACGGCTTGAAGATAAAGGCAGCGGTTTTCATAACTCATTGGGTAATTTTATTGGTGATGCAAGCCTTGATAGGCTTTACGGCTTCCTGTGTGCCTTGGGCTATGAAATGTCCGACGAGGAAAAGGCGCTGCAAGATGGCACCCACGAATTATATACCACGGAGGTAGATGATGAAGAGTAAATACGGCAATCACAAAACTATGGTGGGCGGCTTCCTGTTTGATTCAAAACGGGAAGCTGCACGGTATCAAGAATTGAAGTTGCTGCAGGCTGCTGGGAAGATAGCCTGTTTGATGCTACACCCAAAGTTTGAACTCGTACCAAAAACCAAAAAGCGTCGTGCTGTAACATACTCAGCAGACTTCCAATATAAAGAGCCTTATTGGTCTAGTGCTGATGGCATGGGGCCAAGGCAAGCGTATAGAGATGTCGTGGAAGATGTTAAGTCTACGGTCACAGCCAAAAACAAAGCCTATATCGTTAAGCGCAATCTGTTTGAATATCAGAATCCAAATATCACTTTTCGGGAGGTTATTGCATGAATGAGGTTAAGCAAGCCGTCATAGAGGACACTATGAACAACACATTAACCTTTGAGGCATGTTGCGAAACAAGTATTCAAATAAGCCGTGATTTTGCTACTCGGTATTTTACGCTAACCGACCGATACGAGGCGCTAACGGCTGACTTAGTAGCAACAGCCTCTCTTGTGCGTGCGATTTATTTATTAATTGCTATGCTGATAATAGGGACTATAGCGCCGCCTGTATATGAATGGTGGCAAAAGAAAAAAGACTCCAACACCCAGCAAAAGCCCATTATTTTCAAAAGCGGGACATTAGCTAAAGACAGGGCCAGGGCTGTAATCAAATCCGATAATGCATCAAGGCTCTTTGACGTGGATGCATATATTGAGGATTTTACAACTGACTTTAAGCACATGCGCCCATTGGGGACGGTTAACCGTGGAGTGATTGATATCACAAAGGAGGAAATGCGTGAGAATTATCAATGTTGATGAAAAATGTTGCTACAACTGCATCTACCGAGATGAAAAAGCACAGTTCATGCGCGAACAGTGCTATGGATGCATTTTTCATGACGGCAAAAAAAATAATTTTATACCTGCAAAATTTGATGGACCTGTCTACGATCCCTGGGTCAAAATTAATGGGCCAGAGGATTTGCCGAAAGGGCTCTCTAAAATTATAGACGGAGAAACGTATTATCGCGCCCTGTACGTTATGCAGGAAGGGAAAACCCCATTACTTGGGTTTTATGACGAGGAGGATAAAATGTGGTTTGAGGCTACAGGGACTTACTCTCTTGGCATGGCGCTCACAAGCGTTAAATGGTGGTGCGATTGTTTGCCAGCACCCCCAAAGGAGGAAAAATAAATGAACACATTCCAAATATCTTTAATTATTGCTGTTGTTGCATGGACACTATATGCAGCAACGAGACCAATTGCGATGTCTCGCATGAGAGAAACAATGGAAATTAAACGCTTTACTGGGAAAACGGTGACGTCATGGACTGTGTCAGTGAATGGGTTGCACTAATCGACCGATACGAAGCCCTTAGAGATGCTTCCATCGATGGTGCAGCCATGGGGCATCGCATCCTCCTAATCTCGCTTGGGCTATTGGCTGTTGTGCATGTTATACAAATGGCTAAGGGATTGTGGGACGAAAAAAAGGAAAGGGGCGGCATCGCCGCGCCTAAAGGGCCCGTTATTTCCAAAAGTGGGGCATTGGCAAGGGATAGGATTGAGCGGGACAGGATATTTCGGGCCCACAAAGCCAAATATCTTGAGAGCATTGGGATGGGTACGGAAATTAAAGCGGAGGAGGACGTGTATGAAACGGATTGACGCAAACGATATATTGGCGAAAATGAAGCCTTTTTTGGGACATCGAAATTTTGAAGAAATAATCATAGAGATAATAAAATCGGCTCCGGCCTACGACCCCTGGGTCAAGATAAATGGGCCAGAGGATTTGCCGCCGGAACTCCAGCCGATTTATGTATATGGAGATTCTGCTTTTGAGCACCACAACAATTTTTGAGCACCACAACAATCAAGATATTGGCTGGGTATGCGGTGGGCGTTGGGTTACAACCACAGGATGTGCTGTTACTCACTGGGCGCCGATGTTGCCATCGCCCAGAACGGAGGAACAATATGAAATTAACTAAAGCGGAGATTGA
>Ga0123355_10003409_pt1 | contig 22760 bp, 9 predicted proteins | sample TergutEmb28metaG_3_FD_89872 | JGI IMG/M metagenome (GOLD analysis project Ga0123355, IMG submission 89872) | Embiratermes neotenicus P1 segment gut microbial communities from Petit-Saut dam, French Guiana - Emb289 P1 | ecosystem: Host-associated > Arthropoda: Insects > Digestive system > Gut ... | reverse complement strand
CGTATGCTGCAACTCAACATCTAATGCTCCTGATGATGGGATTATGCCCCCGAAACATGTCGAGCTAAGAATACATCAATAAAATTACCTAGTTGCATCAAGTTGGCATTTCACTTTATTTCACGAGGAAGATGCACGGTCAAACAACCCTCAAAATTTCCATACTTTTACGTGAACGTATTTTACAGTATAGTACGCTTCATATCCGACAAGTCCATTTCTTTAGTTTCACTTTAGACTACATGCTGCAACAAAGATCATGAAAGCGCCTAATTCATACCAAGTAAAGTTAATAATAAATTCATGTTATTCATTTTCTCCGCCACTTCCAGTATACAAGCACGACTTCAATATCGCGGACCCCTTAATTCCAACTCTACGTTGCCTTTTAATACATTAATCGATTTCATTAACTTCAGTGTATATAGAAGTCCTGCAAGTGAAAGGAGGTTTTCAAGAGAAAATGATTTCAATAGCCATGTTCTAAACGCACTTTCACGACTGTATATGAACACAACCCATTAATTTGAATACGAGGTGTTAAGATGAACTCAGAATAGTCCTCGAGCGAAGGGGGGTTTCGCGAAAAAGAGCAAGTGCCTCTTGACCTTGAACTTAAGACAAACGGCCTGACACTTATGCGCTTGTACCATTTAATGGGAAACCCTTGTCAGCAGCTGCCAGTGGTTTCTGTCTTACTGGTGCTTTCCCTCTGATTCTGAAACTTATTTCTCCCCCATTCTTCAGTAATACTTCTGCAATTAACTACAACACTTTCCCTACATTTATAATAATTCAACACAGTAAAAGTGTAAAAATCTAACAAAAGCAAAATTCTTGTCGAAGAATTGATATCCACCCAGTTTATGAAGTTTTTCTCCTTTTGTATGCCCCCGGTGTTCCTTATCATGATATCTGGTGAGCGAAGAAATCGTCGAATGGATTTGGAGGATTAAGTTGTTGATGACTGGAATGTTTGCTAAACATACAAGATTACAGAATTCGTTTTTTCTTCTTTCTTTCTTTCTTTTCTTCCTTCTTCCTTAATCTAAGTTCTTCTGCCTTCTCATTGCAAGTGAAGAGGATTAAAATTGCATCTGATCACTCTCCGTGACACATACACACACACACACACACACACACACTCAGCATTATTCCTCTGGATGAGGGATCGGCACGTCGCAGAGTCCTGACAACGCACATAACAAGAGACAGACATCCATGCCTCCAGCGGGATTCCAATCAACTATCGCAGCAAGCGAGCAGCCGCAGATCTACGCCTTAGAGCGCAGAAACCGCGATCGGACAAGTCGTTGATTGCATGTCAAATATTAAGCGACTTAATCATAGCCTGTACAGCAGTAGATCTACTGCTAGACACTGTACCTATTTAAGCTGCTGTACTGTCTACTTCTCCCTTTCCCAAAACGGTAAGCCTGCATGCAAGCTGATATTCCAATAATAGTTTTGCATGTCATACAGTTTTAAACCAAGGACTCCAACTTCCGCACAAGCACTTCGCCGTGCGGTTGCCTAGGACATGGGAAACCCTCGACCTTATTGAACCGAAAGAAAAAGAGGCTGTCGATGGCAGCCAATAAGCCCATACCCAATTTAATCGTCAGACAGAGCTCTGACGTATAACAGTGCTCATTGACGGATATTTTACGCTCCAATTTCTGAAGAATTGAGTTAGCTGCTGATGCTTGAATAGTCTAGCCCATTTCTACCAATATATCAGTGACGGCAGTAAGAGACATATTTTACTTCAGTGACATGTACATGGACTAATGGGTAATGCATTCACATGGAAAGAGGCAACTCAGCTGCAGTACAAGGTTACTTTGAAAAATAAAATGTAGCAACGATATTGTGTCTCTCTATCCTTAAATCTGGGGTCAAATATAGGCTACGTATTTAAATTGAATAACCTCGACAACAGAGTCCATATAAATAAACACTTTTCTACAGTGTTCATCAACACTAATTCACTGATCTATGGACGAACTTTAAAATGAGAAATTAGGTTGATGAAGTGAGTCTTAGGTCATTTAACAGTGTTATATCTACTGCAGGGATTACGTTTAGTCTCACAATGGTGAAGATTTTAAGGCATTTCAGCCACTGATGGCTAAGGGACGCTGAAGAATTACTCTGCCCGTTGGTCCTAGTTAATTGGTCCGCAAATTAGTGAGTCACTTATGTAGTTAATCTTTACTGGACCAACGAAATTGTTATCAGTACATCTGTCTAACAAACAGCTTACTCGAATAAACTTAGATTATTTAATAATGAATTAGTAGCTACAGAGATAAATACTATGGGTAGAAGGAATCGGAAATAAGAGGGGGAGGGGGGGGGGTGAATTTGGGACTCGTGTAAGAAATTACGCCGACACTATCCTGGATGGACTGAAAAAAACCACGATAAACTCTGTCGCACAACTTTAAATCCAAGTTACATTCTAAGGACGAGAGAGATCGAGGTTCATTCCAAAACAACCAAAAGACAAACATAACTTATACACCTTAACACTCAGGTTTTTACACAGAAGATGGAATAATATTTATTACTATTTTTACCATAATTTTCATTATTATTGCTGTTGTTACTAGCATTATTAATATCATTATCATCACTGAAGTATTACTTTATACTAAACGCGTCTGAAGTTAACAAGTAGCATAGCTACAACGATGACTTTTGTTTTCAAAATTTGCATCACAATCTACAGTGGCATGTAAATTCAAACAGTCATAAAATTGTTATCATGATATTATACGCAATACTATATATGAAGATCGCATTTGCGTTAGCCTGATGGTTAAAATTTCTCCTGAACAACATAAAACATTATCTTCTACATGCTACTTTGAATGGGAAAATATCTGCAGAGTTTTATATTCACTTGCCGTACATGAAATACAAGTATAGGCCTACTGAACATTGCGTACGTACAGATCGAAGAATTTTCAAAGTACAGAAACGAAACGACACTTCGCTGTTCGGTCGTTCTTAACCTAATATAATTATGTAAAACATTAAAACATATGCATAAGTCGTGATGCTAGAAACCCGTCGCTATTATTATCTGAAACACCGAAATTTTGCAGCTTTCTTCATTCTGATCCCTACGCGCATGTTTTAACAGTCACAAGATAATGGTGTTTCAGACCGGAAGACACCTGTAAGCGCATCCGTACACTCACAGATCTAGCCGCTATTAAATACAGCAATACAATACATATCGAATCACGACGCAGAGGGATGGGCATATTATTTGGGGTTTAACGCTGTGGAAGTCAGTCACATATTGTAGGCCCAATATCTTGGTTTAATATCATCTCTAGTTTGTACATAAACATGCTATTCAAAAAGTTTCCAAATGTCTTTGTTGAAATACAGTCACAGAGTTTTCAATAAGTGCACAGAATAAAGTCACTGATATTCAATAAATTCCTCAACTTGACTTTTTCATACTGAAGAAATCTCACACTTTATTATAACAACTAAACTTCACTTTGCAACTCTATTCTGCGTGTTTAGTATAAAGTTTATCACACAAAATAAATTGGAACTAAAGACCCTTTGTAGGAGTCTGAAACTCCATAGCGCTTTCAGTAGCCATATTACGTCAAATATAAAGACGATACAAAAGGGAATGTCAATAAAACAAAACCATATAAAAACATCCCAATCTTCCACAAAATATTATATGGCAACGAAATTACTGAAACTGGAGTAAAATCACGATGTATGTGGTAGCTCCTCCTACAAATCCATACAGAAATGTAAAGTCAAGACTGAAAAACCCGAAGGCCGTGAACTGCAGTTTCGAGTGAAGTAACTGTTGAGAAAACCGCTCTAACTCAGCCGATACATCAGGAGGTAAAGTTTGTATTAGTAAAAGTTTGTTGACAACAGTTGTGGTACGAACTGCTTCACGGCATGCAAAGTTACAGGAAGCTGTAAGCCACAGAATATTTGCGATATGGATAGACACTGCACATATAAAAGGTAAAATTCCATCCACATGAGAAGCACTCATGTTACCTTGATGCGAACTTACGTTGGAAATCATTACCAAATGAAAATACTTCACCACAGAAAAAAATATATACGCCATAGCTAGTAGCAACTGAAAACCATAAGCTCTTTCTACTAAGCCACCTATATCGTAGAGAATGGCATAAGCACACCTGAGAATATGTATATTTGCGGCATGCTGGTTACGAGACTGTGATGAGAATTCTGCCGATGATGAGGCAGGGGGCAGGTGCCCAATTTTCGTGTCTGATATGAAGACAGAAACAACAGTAGAACTTTGATCAGGAGAATCAGAAGGCGGCATATCATGTGCGAGCGACACGGATGCTGAGTTGAGAGGCTTCAGTAAGCCAAAGTTGCGTTTTGTAAATTCCACTTCAACGTTTTCCAAGATATTCACTCTTCCACAGATGTCCCCATACAAAGCCAACTGCCTGTTAACACAGTTGAACCTCTGCTTCAGAACATACGTAAAAGTAACAAATTGCACTATCATAATGGTGCTTATAAAATGAACCAAAAATCTAATAATAACATGAAGGTACTCTTTCCCTCCCCTACTCCACAATTCATAACCATGCCGAACAAGTAACAAAAATATAAACAGCACCAGTTCCAAGATAACGATACCCCTCAATGTCTTGTGGGCCTTGTTGTTATTGCGCATTAATATCCCATCAACGTGAGTAAGTTTTGACGCTACTTCTATTAATCTTCTTCTGTTACACGTAATTTCTAGTCCGAGACTGGCCACTGCTGTAGCTTCTGATAAACATAAAGTCATTGTCTGAGTTACAGCGTACGTTAGTTTCACATTGGGAAATTCGTAAACAATGCTCTTCACCAGGGAATAAACAAACCAACACAGGAGGGCAACCAGCATTACTCCTGTATATACAACTGCACACTTTGATGTCTTAAACTCTTTTTCCACACCACACGTATCACTATTGTTTCTATTTCTATTCGGACCCGCATGATTTGTAGACGGTTGTGTTTTGTACCTGTATGAAGCTAATCCCAGAAGTCTGGATATGTAGAATAGAGGCAAAGTAACAGAATACACATCGTTTTTTCTGAATAGATTCATTTCGTGCAGACAGAACTGTGTTCAAATCATGGGCAGCAAAAACTTCCGCTACTGCGACCACACAGTAGACAGACTGGCCGACAGATGAAGCCAGCAGTATTGCCATTATCACTTTATCTCATATTCAGCGCCTACACTTAGTGAGCACGAGCTGTCCGTCATACAGTCGTACACAAACCTTGTTATACATGTAAGTGAACAGAGTGTACCTAAACGACATGTTTGATCTGCGTTGAAGAATTTGTCTATACCTTGATTAATGGTTGCTGCCAGTTACGAGCAACATACTGAAGCCATCAAATATGAAAATGTACGAAAGTATCACCTTAGAATCCTACGTGACCCTGACAGTTATATGAATAAAGAACAGGAAAGTGCACTATATTTAATGACCACGATAAATGCACACTGCTTCCTGATAAGTGGTTGACACGCCATCAGATTATCGTTTCGAAACGCGAAAATATATTCAATCTTCATTCTCAACCATTAGATACGACTAAAAGCTAATTAAACGTCAGGTTCAGAAACGGCATGAAATGTGCCGGGTAGGAAATGAACAACAACAACAAATTTCACAGCAGACTGAATGGCATTTCCGCACTCTATTGGCGTAGAAGACGGCAGAAAAGAGTCTTCTTACAGCAGTCGCGTGATACAGACTAAGAAATGGTAAAGGCAATGTACAGTACGTAGTTGTGAAGAACTCGGAGAAGCAGACTTCAACAAGGTAACAGAAAGTGCCAAATTAATGTCTATAACATTTGTACACAAGGCTTATATTTCACCTTTCAAAATAACAAATTAATATACGGGGTAGAGTAGTCGGTAAAACGACTAGCCCGCGGGTTGAACAACCAAGAGTCGTCTTTCGTTCTCCAACATGGGCAAGAGATATTCCTCTTCTACGAAACGATCAGACCCGCTCCGACTCCCAGCGAACCTCCTATTCATCGGGCACCGATCGCCTTTTCCTCCAAAGAGTACCACGGCTGTGAAGTTATCACTATCATTAAATACTGCCGAGGTTTAGAATGCGTGGAGCTATACCTTCGCCCCCAAATTCTTTCATGTACGTGAACAGGAAGATCTTTACCTTTACCTTATAAATAACATTAAGTTTCATCTTAAAATGATTATGGTACGAAATATGTGGACTATCAGCTTCTGCATTAAAACAGGGCCCAGTAATGAGTTCTTGTGCACATGACAAAAATCATTCCGGTTCTATAAAAGATGGGCAATTTCTTAAAAGCTAAGCAAGAAGTTCCTCACAAATCTTCTTGCTTTATGGTAACTGGTTGGTTGTGTAACATATCTGTATTACAATAGGCACAACAACATAGTTACAACAAACTGAACGTTAATGTCATGTTTGCTAAAAGAAATGTTAAAAATTGAAACAGGCCGGGTCTACTTATCGATTAAATCGGATATATTGAATTTTTAACGACAAACACAGAGAGTAACTGTCCGTCTGAGGACAATCAGTGGACAGTGACGATCCCTGTTTTGACACAACTAGTGCAACTTGCAGAACAAAGCACCTTCATCGAATCGTTTAATACGTGCTGATTGTGAGGCAGAGTCCCGTCAAAGCAAACGTATATACCGCAATTGTGCAAACACGCTAATCGATTCGCGCCTGTTTATACCACAGTAATCCTGTGTTACAGTGTATAGATGAGCCCGCAGGATGTGCAAAGGGGACAAACAGCTAACTACAAAGACGACCAGTGTTGCCATTACGTGCAAGCCTCTTTATTTTCTATTTAATGTTAATTACTCTGATAATCACATTAATAATTGGATTCTACTGAAGCACAAATATACAGGCTTTCGTGCATTATTAATTCCCACTTAAACCCATCACGATAGTAATAATGACTAATACTTGTGAGCACCAAATTAAAACGCGAATAACACAAATACCACTGATAACGTCCCACTGCTTTAATATATTGCGGGAAATATCCGTTTTCTGTGACAAGTAATAGAGGAAATGGCTGATCAATGTTTTGTTATACATGTAACAACTCTTTCTTTACATAATAAAATCTCACAGAGAAAATGTTCTCCTCATTATTATTTTCCTCATCTGTTTCAGGAATTTGCCTGTTTCTCCAGTGTGCTGCCTCGCCATCCTTCGTGCAACCTACCGGCATACTTTTTCATTCATAAGAGCTGTCTCCTGCTCTTCGCATAACCCGATCCGTTGTCACTCGCGTCTCTTCCATACTACTGTCCTTCTCACATCCGTCAATGCCCTGTTTCATGAATACACTACTTGTGACTGATTTATCAGTCTCTCTCATGGACAAACCTAGTCATCTCAAATCCCCCTACTTTATCCTTCACGCGGTTTCTTCTTCTTGTATCTGCTCTTATATTGGCTGTATGGATGAAAATTAGCCCAATACATTTTACATAGCTTTACGTCTCATCGTCTCTGTTGCAATATTTATTTTCCCCTACAGTTCCATTTAATTATTCCACTATTCCAGGTTCATTGTTTGCCCCAATACTGACACTTTTTCTAAGGCTCCATTACGTGGGTTACTTCATCTCGTAAATATTTCATGTTTATTACTAAAATTATTCTATAATTTTATTTCGAAATAATTCACGTTTTAACGTTGCTTGTTACTTATTACAGGAGGCAGCCTTTATCATGTTACACACACCACTTCATTTAACATTCGGTCTACCTCATGAGCGTTATTATCAAATGTGATCACATACGGGGAGAAAAATTAGTAACGGGCGTTCTCTACGCGATATACAAACAACACACCGCACTGACAAGATGTTAAATACAAACTAAATGTCGCATGCAAACTGAATATTAGCTGTTCACCTGATGGTTTTTTATCTGTAAGTTTACACACGGCGTAGTGCATGTCTATTCACTATCATTGTTTTAGACTTACGTAGGTCTGTCTTAGTGTGGTTTTTATATATACTTTCTTTGACTCGTGTGCTGTTTTGTAGCCTCTAAATGGTACGGTGCCTGATTTCCAGCTTTCTGGGTTCTATCAAATGACTCTGAATTTAATGCTCCATTTTCCGCCTGCATTATACTTTTCTTGAAAACTTTATAATTCTAGCCAATATCATTTATGCCACTTACCTCATTTACCGAGTTATCTGCAGTATTCAGTGTTATCGTAATTTATTTTAAATACCTATGGTTTGATCGTCTGCGCCCCTTTATTTAATCATTCTCCACGCATTGTCCTTCTATTTCTTTCTTTACAGAACAAACAGTTATTTCCCCACCATTAAACACTACACACAGCAGCAACTAATGTTCTTACACCAACTATGTCGAAAGGTGAATAACTACAATGTCTAACAGAGTCCTTCTTGAGAAGCCAGTAGTTTCACAGATATTCACAAAGTCCCCGCATTTTATGGAAACCGCGTGTTCACTACTGTATCACAACTGCCTACCGCCTGTACGTGCCCTGGACAAGATCAATCCAATTCACATACCCGTATTTCTTGAACATCGACTTTAATATGAACCGCCCTTGTGTCTAGGCTTTCCAATTGGTCTCAGTGCCTCAGATTTACCCACCAAAATCCTGTACGCATCTCTCTTCTCTCCCAACACGCCACATGCCCCCTCCCCCATCTCAGTCTTCTTGGTTAGATCACATGATAAGTATTTGGTAAGAAGTAAACATCATGAAGCACCTCCTTATGCAGTCTCCTCCAGTCCCTTTTTCCCTCCGTCTTAGGCCCAAGTACCTTCCCCAGCACCCTATACTCAGTCTTTTACCTTCCCGCAATATAAAAGACGCTCGTAAAACACAGCAGGAAAAATTATAGTTACAGATATTTTAATCTTTATGTTTTGGGATGAATATCAGTGTACCTTTGTGTTGCATTTCATGTTACATAATGTACTGTTGTTACCTGCGCAGATAAAGGACAAGCAGATCTTTATATTTTGTTTCAAATTTCCTTGCTTTACCTTAGCCCCCTTGCGTAGTGCCAAACTTAGTACTTCGTCATGTTTCAGAACATACATGATTACACCGCCTTCATTTGTCTTATATGTACATTACACACAAACTGGATTAATGAAACGTCCCAGAAGATGGAGATAGTTGCGCTCCTCCGAAGCTTTGGCACTTATATATCAATCTGCATAGATTCATATTCTAGAAAAAAAAAGTCTATATTTGTAGATAAATTTCAGGTGTTATTAGTATAGTTCATAAATTATTTCAGAAAAAATAAATTCTTAATTGTCTCATACTCATTCTTACACTTTTTGTTCCTTGAACCTTGGCTGCTGCCATTGGATGTTAAAATGTGATGTTATATGGAATAATCCCCTCGCCTTTCCTTCCGCTTTGTCCATGCAGCTGCACATAAATGTTTCCTTTACTCCAAGTTTACTAATAGTCGTACTTCACACACGTAGTAATGTACTGTTATACCTGTGCGCTTCAAGGAGGCGTGTCGTGGGACTGAGCTGTAGTTCCACTCGTTCCTAACCTCAGTGCTAGATGTAAGTGTGGTCAGATTCACGCTTCGGCAGCTGTACCCAGTAAATGCACCGCCCAGTACCCTTTTGAATAAAAGGCTCAGTGAGCACCAGAGTCGGTCTGCACGATCTAAATAAACAATAATATCTTGCGCGTAAATGAAATTCAAATATACCTAGAAAATTTCGATTAATCACAAACTGTGAATAGCCAAGCGAATTTTTGGTACATCTTCCTGAATGGCGGCAAATTGAAAAGCAGAAACGATATTAACCCCTTGGCAAGAGTTTTGGCTGAACGATTTGTAAACATGTTAACTAATGTTTGAATAGCTAGCTGGGGTATTCAGGCAGTGCTGAGTCTCATTACCAGGGAATTCGTCGGTACGTTAGGCAGTTATGCGAAACGTAGCCTAGAGGGATTATTGAAAATTATAACCAAACTCACAGGACGGTTAAAACTCGACCAACGAACATTCTAAAACTTGTGTCTCACGCCTTGTTACAGGAATAAACTTCCACATTCAAATCCGAAGCAGATTCTATATATTTACCTTAATAATTCACAGGACAGGAAATTGTAATGCTGCTATATTAATTTATATCACAGTTTCTTCCTATTAGAGAAGACCTTTTGTTTGCTTGTTTTAATTGTTAAATATCATTTTAAAAGTAGGTGTGTTAGGCACAAATTAAATGTTTTGCTCACTATACTGGGGATAAAAGCAGATCATTCTGCTCATTCACTCGTAAATGTATTTCCGTAGGGCACAAACGTGTTCTTTCGCATCATACTCCTGTTTCGATGTGAAAGTTTATGGAATACCATTCAGGTACTTTGCGTAAAACAACCTATTCTGTAAGTTCGCCGGTAGGCAACCGCACATGATTAAATGCACACAGCGACCAGTTTGGTACTTACTGGCTTATTATGACAGCGACATGGCAGTAATAATAGGAAAGACACGTTATATGGTCTGTACGTATTTTTATACATGATCTGAATTTAAAAATGAGAAAAAACACTTTCCTCAGGAGATAAGAAACAGAATGTGGAAGTGTGTGAAGAAAACTGCATAATAAGAAGCCTCACAACATGCATTCTTCAGGAAACATAATTAGGGTGAACAAACAAAAGAGAATGAAACGGGCAGCGTGTGTCCCACGCAAGGCAGAAGTGAGATGCATGTTCCAAACAGGCTTGGTGTATTGGTCACACAAGCCATTTAGGTTAGTTTCTTGTAGGCTGTGCCTTATTTGATTCAGGTTTTTATTCCGTTTGAAATGTTCTATTTTCGGTCCCCCTACATTATACACTGTTGGGTTGGCTTTGATTTTGCCATCAACACCCGTGTGAGATAATTTCTGTATTCCTACATTCCTGGTGTATTGCTACACCAGGAATGTTGTAAGATACACACACTGTAGAATGTCGTGTGAGTGTCCGGACGACAAGTTGCAATATCTGTTGACAGAAAATGTTAACATTTGGATTACGTGTAGTACACAATTAACTTGTCAAAGTACAAGTCAAAAATAATTGGTGTATTTTATGCTTACTGCATTTACTGAGAGGTGGTCAAGAATTGACTTACTGATACCACACTCACATGATACAGTGCCAGTGGTACCGTATGAAGAGACAGGTTTTGGTGGAAACATATTATTTTGGGTTGTGGTGAAAATAGATAATTAAAAAATAAAGACCGTGCGTGAGAAATGTTTCATTTGTTGCGAAAAAATTAGAGTATTAATGGGCCAATAATTGACTGTAATAAACGAATTTTATTTAAAGATTGTGGCAAGTGCACTTCTAAAGTCAGAGGAAAACAGTGGAGTTAAACAATCAAAATAAAAAGTGATTTAGTAAAAATCAGTAACTGTGTGGCTTTGTGTTGTCAGGTAGAGGTCTCTGCGATTGGCCGATCCCTCATCCAGAGGAACCCTACCGAGTGTGGTGTGCGTAACTCTGTGGAGATGGCGTAGTCCAGAATAGGGCTGTTGCGTCACAAGAAAAAAGTATACACAGCTCTTCACATGTATTCCACACCAACCTCCATCGGATTATCACGTATTTGTGGCACTAAATAAAGGCTTGTGTGGATGAAGATTTACCAGTTATGATGAGGTGAAGGACCCGGTTCATAAGTGACTTCGTTCACACAAGAAAACCTTCTTGGCAGAGGGGATCAAAAGGTTTGTGAACTGCCAATAGTAGTTGTTGAAGAAAGGGGTGATTATGTTAAAAATATACATTTTACATTTATCACAGGATAATGGACACGAAATAATTAGTGGATACACTTCAATTTTAAGTAGGTTCTTATTTCCCAGAAAACATATTGCTTCTGTATTTCAATAATCAGTCTGTTAATAATTAGGTTACAAATCGCTATTTTTCTAAGAACAAAATAAAACTCAATCATGTAAGTTACATGCACAGAATTTCGTATTACATAATGTTAATGCGGATAGCATACATAGTCAGGCACTGCCTGGTAAAGGACTAACAATGCAGGCGATGTACGTATGACGTAACAGTGAGGTGCGTTCGTGTAAACATTGTTTTCGTGCAAAGCAGCAATTGTTACATATTAAATGTTATATATTACACAATATATTCTTCCACATTATGTTATAAATGGCATGATCTTCAGAGAAACACTTTTGCATATAAAATGTGTGTATTGATTTTCTCTAAAGATTTTATCTCAAATATATTTCATTTGCGGAATAATTCAAAGATATATAAATGTCTTCATGTAAAGTAACCGTTATTCTTTTCAGATTTTAATGAAACTTAAATTCCTCAACAGAACTACGGAAAATCATCACATATCAAATTTCATGAAAATATGTCTATTGGGTAACGAGTTGTTCCATCCAGACTGACTGAAGGGGGGGGGGGCAGCCAGACATGCCGAAGTTAATACAAGTGGTTGCTTTTCACGATTTTTCGAATGCGCCTAAAAACATGTCAGCAGACCTGTATATTAACACCTTTTATTTGTATGAAATTAGTGTGATGGGATAACTATTTAATATTAAACACGCCAATAGCTACATCTCACTAACTGATTTCCCTATAAACGCATTCGGTTAACAGAAAAAAGAAATACCAATTAAATTAATTATATTTTACACACACGTAAGCACATCGACTCGATACTATGGTTACTTTTACATGTCCTGTTGTCACCGTCTGGCCCAATGTTAGCTATCGTAATGCCTAATATGAAACTCTGTATTTTGCTGCACAGTGTACTTGTCTGCTACGTATATTTCGCAAAATAAAGGTCGATTATTTCCCCAAACAGCATTAATCGGCCTCATGGGTTGTGGTCTCTATCAAGCGGAAAATTGATTTTTTGTATAATCCGTATCAATGTCGGAAAGGTCACTGTCCCTAAGTCACACTCTTCATTACAAATTCCCAGCGGATTGCCCTAGCAGTGAAACCGGTGCTCCGAGGTACCAGGTCGGCAAAAGCATGGCCACCTCTAGCCTAATTTATCTTTTATAAAGTGGCTTTCATTAGTTTTGTAGCGATCCATATTAGTCTAGTTCTAGTTATTTTATAATCAACCAACATTTATAGGACAAATATTATGTCATTGAATCCTAGTGCATTTATGTTACAAAATACTTTCTATGCTAAGAAAACTACGTAACATATTTTGTCCCCTTACATGTTTTATAATAACCGCATTTTTCACTTAGCAAAATGACAGCCTCGTTTAGTCTACTTTGGTCAATTTGTAATTAGCCGTCCTTTATTTTGTTAACACACAGTTTCATTCTGCTTTAGTTATTTAAAATGAACATCATTATCTCTGAATCATTTTATTAAACTTATGCAACAGACAGGGCCATTTTTGTCTATCTCAGTTATTTCATATTTATGTTTCACCCATTACAAGACACTGATTATTCATTTCTTAAGTAATATGTATTATTGTTTTTTTAAGTCATTTGTATTCGAAACTCAATATTTTATAATATAGCCGTTATACATTTTCAAATCACGTATTTAATTCTAATCTACCCTGATTCAAAGACAAGGCCACTTGTTTCACAGTCATTGTTTTGGTCTGACTTGGTTACTATAAAAGGCAAGACGCAAGTTTTGTTTGTGTGTGTGTGTGTTTTCGGTTTTGTCTGTGCGTGTCCCTGCGTATGAGCCTTCTGAAGTATGTGTAACGTACGCTACAAGTATCATGTGAATGTAGGTTATTCTTATGCGTAAATTTTAATTCACCTAACTTCATTAAAAATACGAAAGCCTTGGAAAGTTTTGTAGTAGAAAAAGAAGAAGAAAAAGGAGAAGGAGGAGGAGGAGCAGGAGAAAATAAAAGTGCAGATGATAGCACATTTTTAGTGTTACACGGATGACTGTGTGTAGAAAGGAGGATGACAATTACATCTTTGAAATTATAGGAAGGAAAATTCTTACTGAAAAAAGTAAACATGGGGGAAGAAGGAAAGGAGTTTCCTATAGTCTATTTGAAAAGAGAGATCTTTACTAGCATTTTCTGCCACAAATAACAGATTCTGTAACATTGAAAGCAACTACTCATTCATAAAGAAATAGAACGGGAAGACTAATAATCTCATATCTCGCGTTTAAGGATTCTATAAAGGCAGACCTAAATAGCTTTCAAAAATTTTAAACACACTTAAACACAGTCATTATGTTAATTTACAAACCGATATCCCAGAAAACAAAACACTAATTCAAAGTCCTTCATTTACCAAGTGACGCACTCTATATCATTCTTATAAACCACTAAAATTTACATTAAAACTTAAATTAAAATTGCTCCTACATGTTTCGGTCTACGACCATTATCAGAGAGTTTACAATTGAGCATAGCTAAAGTCACATTTATAAAAATAGCCGGTAAGAGCACGTCGTTATGGACTATGCGGTGGTGTGGCAGCATGTCATATCAAGTCCATTGTGGTGTGTGTGCTGTTTGTGTTGTGAAGAGTGAAAATCTCACTCTGCGCAACACACAGAGCACACCACCGCATAGTCCATAACGACGTGCTCTTACTGGCTATTTTTATAAATGTGACTTTAGCTAGGCTCAAGTGTAAGTGATGGTCGTAGACCGAAAAATGTAGGAGAAATTTTAATTTAAGTTTTAATGTAAATTTTAGTGGTTTAGAAGACTGATATAAAGTGCATCTGTTTGTAAATGAAGGACTTTGATGGTACCAAAATGCACGGTTCAACGATTAAAAAAAACACTAAATGTTTCAGAGTGGTCATTTTACATTATTTGGCCAACTGTACTGACAGAAATGTAGAAAATCCTTATAGTAAATATGAAGCAAGTTTTAAAAAAGTGACAAACGGGATTAATGAGTGATTGGCATGGTTATTAATAATTTATAACAACATTATCGTTAGTGATAAAATGCAAAGTCATAAATAAAGACAAGACACATAATTAACTGTACAGGAAGAAGAAAAAAGACAGGCTATGTGCATATAAGGTAACATTGAGACGAGTTCATGCAACTATTGTTGCAGAGAACAGCATTGAGTATTATACAACATGAGTGTGTGTTTATAGCCCTAGGTATTCAGCATGCAATGCGCATGAGCCATATTGCCATCTGTGACCTGACCTGCTCTACAGAATTTTTTTCCACATTATCTCCTAAACGGCACGAGTTTCGAAAAAAAAGTTATTGAACATAAAATGTGTGTTTTTTTATTTCCTCTAAACTTTTGTGTGACACATTTCTCATTCTAAGAAGAAATGGATGAGATATGATAAAAAAAGTCTAGTGGTCTTCATGTAAAGTACCATTTATTTTTGTCCGATATTAATGAAACTTGAATTCTCTCAAAAGTTTTTCGAAAAATACTCATACGCCAAATTTGATGAAAATTCACACAGTAGGAGCCGAGTTGTTCCATGTGGGCGGAAGGACGGACGGACGGACGGATAGACATAACGAAGCTAACAGTCGCTTTTCGTAATTTTTCGAACGTACCTAAATACAGTGCACTATTTCAGAAAGACAATAGTTTTAACGTAATTTTAATCACCTACAGGACATCTTCAGAAAAATGTTTTAATCGACATCTTACAGTCCAAAATATGAAGAGTCTAAATGGATACATGCAAAGAAAGTTGACATAAAACGTGTATTACAAAAACATTGCATGTGAAGGTTTCCGCTAAACTAGTAATTCTATTTACTGTGGCGAGCACAGCTACAAGGTAATTACGATGGTAAAATACTCCTTGTTCCCAGCATCGTGCCATTAAATTGTATAGAGGGAGTTAAGGTAGGAATTCAGACGATCATCCTAGCGGAAGTGGGCGGAGGTGAGTGGCGAGTGCAGAGCACAAGCAGATCGGGTGTTCCGGCGCAGAATTACAATATGACACATCTAGTTTACTAAGGGTGTGTACAAGACAGTAATTCTTTGCCGCTCAAAGCATTTTTGAACAGTCGGCGTGCCGACATGGTGTCACAAGGCAGGAAACAACGTACCAGGTGGTTCAAATATGACCGGGACTGATGTCGCCAGATTTACACACAAATCAGTCCCGGTCATATTTGAACCACCTTGTATAAATACACTTCACCGAGACACGCGTCCAATCAAATCTCCACACCGAAAGTTCCTTATTTGAAATAAATTTTTGCACACCAACCCTTTTTAAACAGAACGTAAAATTTTATATAACTTTTCTGTAAACTAGGCCTTTAACTGAACACCTATGAATTATAATCAACATTTCCCAACAACACTTCAAACTCAATATCAAAGTGTAACAGGAATAGGATCATCAGTTTCGGATAGGCAATATTTCTTCTTCTCTTTCTCTGTTCCTATACCCTTATTATCCCTAACAATTATCAGCCTTCTACAGGGGTGCTGATAAGTCCTTAGCCCGATCAGGAAGGAAATAAGCTAATGTTTCTGTCAGAATTGCGTGCATTTCCTTCGGTGCCTTGCCTTGCAGGAAAAAAAAAATCTTGAAGACAGCTCTTGTCTCGATGTTGTTGAAACCACGCGGGTCCCTGACATGCTTCCGAGCTTGTTTCCTTCCTGGTCGGGCTAAGGACTTATCAGCACCCCAGTATTACTGGCCTTATTTTAGACAGATACACTAGCCACGCTCTCAGCAACTTCCAGCATAAAATAACTCCAATAACGAAAAATCCTTTTCTTTTCATCGAGTTTCAAATCGTCCGGCCTACAGAACCACACAGACCGACATGTCTTGTTTTACAATAGTTATGCCTCTTTCCTTAAAAGAATCCTTGCACTCTGAAAGCAACTTAGGTACAATCCAAGACAGACGCTTTGTTCAGCAGATTATTACTGACAATGTAAGAAAGATTTTTGATCTTTAAAAACAAAGCAGCGTATTTAATTAAGTAATTGGAACCCGCTTTCGAAATAAACGGAACAGATTTCAATATTAAAAGTCTTTGAAATGTTTATAGTCACCAGCTAGTTCATACACACCACAATTTGCAATGCAGTCGACTTTCCATTATCTTTATGCCCTACCACACTCTGCCCTCACCTATACTGTATTCATAGTCAGACGAATTCCCTCTCATAATCAAACCTTCCTTAAAACAATGAATTTTAATATTATCATTTCACACCATTACAGATTCCACTTATGCCTATTTCGATAGTGTACAACACTGCCCAAGTCCTCCCTTTTTTGAGAGAATCTGAATCTTTCTTAATGATATTTGGTAGGAATACTTGAACAAGTGTCAGCTCACCACAAAGATCCTGTCTACAGAGTACTTAATACAAATACAACGGAAACAACGTAGACATGTCTACGTTCAAAGTGGCATTCAAACGCACCACAACTGTTTTCCTTTCTTGTAATAAAATTATTCACGTCTTATACAGCGAGGTCTCATTATACAGTAAAGGTAAAGGTAAAGCAGTCCCATTACAGGCCTGGACGGGCCCAGAGGGTTCCGGGAAGTTAAGGTGCCAGATGTCGTGACAACGGCACAGGATGGTGGTAGGTTGTCAGCCTTACGCGTCGGCCGCCTTTACCCCCAGGAAATACTCCTGGTACTCATTTATGTTAGAGGCTGAGTTGAACCCAGGGCCATAGTGCGATCGTAAGGATTATGTCAATGAAAAAATCCACTGACTGGGATCGAACTAGCGACCTTCTGATTTGTAGCACAGAACCTTAATCACTGTGCTACCGCGGTCCCCTCATTATACAGTGGCACTTAAAGAGTTAAATTTAAAAACTGAAGTCATGAAAAAAAGGAATTTAATTAAATCCGTGACATGAAGAATTGGATAACCTGGTTTAATAGAGAACTGCCTCATTCCTTCTCTTGCCTAACTGGTTATTTTCACCGAGCAAGTAAGTGTCCTGTTAGTAAACATGGGCAAAATTATAATTTCTAAGTGTTGCGCTCGCTTTGTTTTAATAATTGTGCCTAATAAAGTCACGAGATTCAACGAAATTCTTTAATTAAAAAGTTACGTCGATGCACCTTCATAAAAATGCGCAAGTTACATTACTTACTTTATATGTTTATCGCCAAAAGCGCTCGCCTATCGTCAACAAAGCCGGAAAATGCTATCGATGGAGACTCTACATTCCACAACATTTCGCATGGCAGGAAGAATATGCAAATAAGGAACCTATCACGAGAAGAGGATCAACCAACTGTTACAGCCAGAAAAGTGTGTATTAATTTGTAAATTAAAGTACCAGGAATTTAAAAATAATAAAAGAAAACAATATTAAAACAGCCATATTATCTAAAAATCTACCACAGCAATGAAATTACTGAAACTGGAGTAAAATCACGATGTATGTGGTAGCTCCTCCTACAAATCCATACAGAAATGTAAAGTCAAGACTGAAAAACCCGAAGGTCGTGAACTGCAGTTTCGAGTGAAGTAACTGTTGAGAAAACCGCTCTAGCTCAGCCGATACATCAGGAGGTAAAGTTTGTATTAGTAAAAGTTTGTTGACAACAGTTGTGGTACGAACTGCTTCACAACACGCCGAATCGCATGAAGCTGTAACCCATAGTACATTTGCAATATGGATAGACACTATACACATAAGCGGTAAAATTCCATCAACACGGAAATTACTCAGCTGTTCTGGCTGTGCACGTACGTTGTATATCATAACCATGTGGAAGTATTTCACTACGGACGTAAATATATATGCCACAGCCAGTAGCAACTGAAGTCCATACACAGAATTTACCAAGTCACCTATATCGTAGAGAATGGTATGAACACCTCTAAGATTATGTATATTTGCCACATCCTGGGGGCGAGACCGTGACTTGAATTTTGAAGACGATGAGAGAGAGGACAGGTGCCCAATTTCCGCTTCTGACTGGAAGATGGAGGTAGCAGTAGAAGCCTCTTCGAGAGAGTTCGAACTCGGTATACCATCCGCATTCTGTACCAGCACAGTGTTCTGGGCCGCAGTAACACCCAACTGTCGATGTGTAAATTCCACTTTAACGATCCCCAAACTAATTCCTCGATCGTCAATGTCACCGAGCAAAGACAATTGCCTGTTGACGCAACGGAATCTCTGCTTCAGCATATGCGTAAAAGTCACAAATTGGATTATCATGACTGTGCTCATAAAGTGAATCACAAGTCTGATTATAACGCTGATATATTCATTCCCTCCCCTGCCCCACAGTTCATAGCCGTGACGAGCAAGTAACAGAAACACAAACACCACAAGTTCCAACAAAACAAGGCTACTAATTTTCTTATGGACTCTGTTCGTATCTGGCATTAAAATTTTATCAACTTGGTTTAGTTTCAGCATTATTTTCTTCAATCGTTTTTTGTTACTCATGAGCTCCAGCCCCAAAGAGACCGCTGTCGTAGCAGCTGATAAACACAAAGTCATTATGTTAGTCACAGCGTATGTTACTTTCATATCGGGAAAGTCATAAAGGATTTTCCACACCAAAGAATAAACGAGCCAAATCAAGAGGGCAACCAGCAATACTCCTGTATATGCAACTGCACACTTTGAAGTCTGAAGCTCTTTTTCCACACCACACGTATCAGTATTGTTTCTATTTCTAATCGGACCCACAGGATTTGTAGACGTGTGTGTTTTATACCTGTATGAAGCTAATCCCAGAAGTCTGGATACGTAGTATAGAGGCAGAGTAGCAGAATAAACATCATTTGATCTGAATGGTTTCATCCTTTTAAGAGGACGCGATGTTTAACCGACGTCTGGTCCAACCTTGCTCCACTATATCCCCAAAGAACCGACTGATCAACGCGGCAGTATTTCCTTTAGAGCTTTGTTTCGTATTTAGCCTAGGCACACGTTAGAAGTAATGAACAACCGCTGCCCATCATTTATTTTTATCGAAGTTCTGTCAGAAATGTAACTGAATGGCGTGAGAGTTCGTACTGCTAGAACGAAACAGACAGGATAAGAAGACTCGTACAACAGGTGCAGCTAAACAAACTGAACTGTCGTTGGCGGTCTGTCTATAACCCGACGCATAGTTTCCGTCTGTTGGCGGCAGTGCGCTATGAGCCCCAATTCAGGATAAGTATGACAGCTTCATTTAAAATTTCGTGCCCGTTAAAGAATGTCGAAGCATGGAAATAAATGACTTGACACGTGAATAAAAACAACATACTGCAATATGTCCAAATTCTGCGATCAAACTATATTAGGAAGCCACGGACATTAGGAAGCCAAGGATATTAATCCCGACAAACATCTGACTACATAAGAATATAACTGTTTGAAAGCCAGAGTCCCTTCATTCTTCATTATCATATATACACCCATACTTATATTCCCACAGGATCATAGATTCACAAGTCGAGTTCAGAAATCGCCCAATCACAAATGATGTCAATAAATTATCACAATCACTAAATTTTATAATTGCAACGGTAATGAGACAAGAGATTTTCTTAATGACGTAACAGTCGGCCACCTAGAGACAGAATTATTACGTTATTTTGGAAGCCGCATTTTCTGCAGGTCCGGAAACCCAGCCGAATGACAGCAGTCGCTACTCTCATAATCTAAATACTTAGGTCTAATTGTAATACTTTCCTCCTATTTGCACGTGTATGTCCGTGTTGTTCTCTTTCCATTAGAATTCTCGTCTAAACCACTACATATTTCACTAATCAGTCATGTTCGCTAATCTCCTTAATATTTTAGAAAATTTGAAGCCAATTTTTGTTAAAATGTGACGTTCATTAAATGAAGTTTAAGAAAGTAACAAAAAAGAAAACGGGAAATAACAGTAGTGGTAAAGAAGGTAAAGATTTCAGGGTAAAGGGCCCAAATGAGGAGATGATTGGGCATTGAAACAGATCTAGTTTCAGGAAAATTGTTTTATTATTCTATGCATGATCAGAACACTGTACAACGGACATAGTCCAAACGTACACTCCTCAATATTCACGTTGTAAAATATCTCTTTAATTCACTACTGCTGATTCAATTTCATATTACCTGTCAATATCGCTACTTATCTCAAGAGTCTGTACTCGAAACCACACGACTTGGAAAATAGCAAGAAGCCGCCCTTTCACATGCACTTCCGCCATTAACCGCTTTCAGTTGGCTTTACTCTTTCAAGATTTTTCGTATCACAATTTTATGCATCTCTGGTTTTTGCCTAACAGGCTAATTCAACATAAATGTACGTAATTCTTTTAACACCTCAAAGACCGATGTCCATCTAAATTGTATATCAACTTCTGTTCCTAACTCGCAGAGGACACGGACGTTGCCCATTATACGGTGGTTCTCAAAAGTTGGACAGCGAGTTCCACCTTGTGTTCCGCGAAAAGTTGGATTTTACGTTGATATTTATAGAAGCAAATTTATAAAAATGTTTGTTTAAAATACATTTGACCTACACATACGTAGTAGGGAGTAAGAAATATACTGGGAAAATAATCATCCTCTGTTTTGTACTCGTTCAGGAAACCGGGAATCCGAAGAAACTCCTGGGACTCCCCGTAGTGTTGCCAACTTAACGTTCCGTGTGACACCATTGCTCGTGGCACGGAATACTGCGCCTAGAGGGGGGGGGGGGTGAACCGCCGAATTTTATGGACAAACCAGTCAACTCTAAATAGAGAAATAATCATTCTTTTCTGTGAGAACAAAAGGAACAACACTAATTAAATAATGTAACAAAATGCAGATTTTCTTAATGTTAAATTTGGACACCATGAAAATTGTAATTTACCTTTCTCCAGGCACTGCTCATTTCTTCTGCAGGTGCTAATAAAATGTCGTGTAAAGCAAACTCCATCAGAGTTAGGACACGTGTATGTCTCTGAACACTTTCTGCCTCCCGTCCTCTACTGTATGTTCTAATTAGAGCCAAGCACTTGGCAAACGCGGTCATGACGCCGTGCTCATTATGTAGAAGATACTTTGAAATAACAATTCCCTGAATTTAAATGAACAGTGTGAATGGTCTTGAGGGCCCTTCTGACTTGCGCAATTGTTTCTGTGTAAATATGAATGGAAATGCAAAAGGAGTGCCAAATTACCTAAGATTTAATTCAACCCCTTACATACCAACATGGAGTCCAAATGTCCACAATCATAAATAATTGAAACATTAAGAATTCGTACATTAAACCCACCCACACACACACACACACACACACACATATATATATATATAGGTTGTATCAAAATAATTGGAGCGGTTTTGAAGTTGATTATATTCACAAGTATGGTGAGCAGAATTATAAATACTAGTAGAAATGAAAGAGTAACTCAACAAGTTTATGACACATACCTACAAACGTTCGATGTATGCACCCTTCGTCACACGCGATAGTCCAATTCCTGCCATACTCTGCTCAGCAAGTCAGGTGTGATGGTCTCCACAGGGGTTAAATCGGGGGACCGTGAAGGCCACCGACGTGGCCTGCACGGTCCCCCGATTTAACCCCTTGTGACAACTTCCTTTGGGGTTACGTGAAGGACAAAGTGTTTGTGCCACCACAACCCGTGAGCATACCTGATTTGAAGAACAGAATTACCGCGGCTGTGGAGACCATCACACCTGACTTGCTGAGCAGAATACGGCAGGAATTGG
>Ga0123355_10003408_pt1 | contig 22762 bp, 20 predicted proteins | sample TergutEmb28metaG_3_FD_89872 | JGI IMG/M metagenome (GOLD analysis project Ga0123355, IMG submission 89872) | Embiratermes neotenicus P1 segment gut microbial communities from Petit-Saut dam, French Guiana - Emb289 P1 | ecosystem: Host-associated > Arthropoda: Insects > Digestive system > Gut ... | reverse complement strand
CCATGTTACAATCAGTGGGTAGACGTCTTCATCATCGCCGACACTGGCTATAACTTGTGCGCCCTCTTTGGGGATGATCTTGTTAAAGCCCTCAAATCCGGGACACTCGTTCCACGGAATACCCTTGACGATTGGGCTGTCAGGCATGTGGACAGTAACCGCAGCGCCCTCTGGGGTTTCGAGGCGGTCATCCAGGCCCTTGAGGCAATTGACAGGCAACGCCTGCTCTACGGGTGTGTCGTAGTACGCAGCGGTTCCGAAGCGGCCACTAAACGACGACCAGCCGCCAATCATAATCAGGCCGCCACCCTGCCGCACAAACTCCCGTATCGCTTTAAGCCTGTTGGTGGTGGGTTGCTTGGCGCTTTCCATCCAGAACGGGTACAGGGATAGAACCTCGCATTCGCAGTCGCTGATAATTAGCACATCATACTCTTGCAGTCCCTCAACAGTGCGCGGGAAATTGCCGATGGCGCTGTCGTTTGTCATGTGCGTCATCTGATGCCCGCCTTCTTGCAGCGCATCGATCAGCGGTTGCCCCCAAATATGATGCGACACACCCTTTACCTCCAAGTTGAAGGGGGATGCAACAAACAGTGGGCCGATTTTCGTACAAGCGTCTCCTGCGTACAGTACCTTCATTAGTAATACCTCCTGTTATATGTTGTTACTCCAGGTAAGCGGAATAATCAAACTTTAGCCCATGCCCCGTCACGACCAGTACAACTTTGTCCGACGGGCTAATTTTGCCGCCCTGTATCAGCTGCCTGGCAGCCGATACACAAACCGCGCCGCCAGGCTCGGCGTAGACGCCCTCCAGTTCGGCGAGAAGTTTTGCGCCGCCCAATATCTCACTTTCATCCAGCGCGAGCGCACAGCCACTGCTTTTCCGGATGCAGTCGATCGTGTAATCGCCGTCTTCTTCGTAGCCGACCAGCGGATCTGCCAGAGCTGACGCTATAGTCGGCTTCACCTGGTCGGGAGCGCGAACCCGTTCCCCCGCGGCATACGCAGCTACGATAGGCGAACAATGCAGTGCCTGCACCGCCACCAGACGCGGTATACCATCCGCTTTGCCGGACGCCTCCAGCTCCCGGAAGGCCTTGTAAACACCGCCCAGAATCGTCCCCGCCCCCACAGGCATAATAACCCAGTCGGGCACCTGGCCAAGCTGTAAGAAAATCTCAAACCCGATAGTCTTATAACCCTCCATCGAGTAGGGGTTGAGAAATGTCGTTGTGACGTTGTAGTATCCTTCGCCGGCCATCTCCTGCGCGCGGTTGTAGCAAGCCGTGAAGAGTCCGGGTATCTTAGTGACACGCGCACCGCACATCCGAGCCTGTGTAACTTTGGCGTCCGGCGTTGACTCTGGAACAAGTACATCCATCTCCATCCCCGCACGCGCCGCATACGCCGCCGCCGAGGCCGCGCCATTCCCCGAAGAGGCAACGACGATCCCCTTTTTGCCAAGCTCCCTGGCAGCCGTTACGCACACGGAGAGCGCGCGATCCTTAAACGACCCCGTCGGACTCTGGCACTCGTTCTTGAGGTAAAGCCCCGGATGCCCCAAGCTATCTGCAAGCCGGGGGGCAGCTATAAACGGAGTCATCCCCTCGCCAAGCGAGACAGGCCCGGTATCGGCAAACGGCATAACCTGCCCGAAGCTCCACATGTCAGCGCCCAGCCTCGGCACAAAAGACGCAATGTCATCATATCTCACTTCCAGAATATAGCCGCACTTTGTGCATTTGTATGCATCTGCGCGGGACTCGGTGTGGTTGCAACCGGCGCACACAAGTTTCATGTAAATCCCCTTACTTCATGTAGAAATGGGTCAGCGCAGCAAAAATGCCAACACACTGCTCTATCTGAGCCGCCTCGCAGAACTCGTTCTCCCGGTGCGCCTGCGCAATCGAACCCGGCCCAAGCAAAACTGTCGGGATGCCAAACCGGTCGGAAAAGTATCCGGCTTCTGTGCACCCAATGAACGCTCCGGGGCGCGGCCCCTGCGAAGAAAAACTGCCCACAGCATCCAGCGCCGTCATCGTCAGCGGATGATCTTCATCTATCCAACTGGGGTAAAGCGTAGACCGGCGCACAACCTCGCCATCCTCACCGACAATCCGTCTAAATTCTTCATAAGACATATCGGGGGACGTGCCAGGGAGAATACGGCGCTCCACTTCGATCTCACAAAAGTCCGGGATGGTATTGAGCAGCAGCCCGCCACGTATCTTTCCGACATTCAACGTACTCGGCCCCAGCCACTTGTGGGCATCCGGCGCCAAGTCCGCGCAAAACTGTTCCAGCCGGGAAACGATGCGCGCCATCTTATAGATAGCGTTCTCGCCCTCATGCGGCGAACTGGAATGCGCGGCCTTACCAGTGGCGCGGATAAAAAACGACGTAAACCCGCGGTTGCCCAACTGAACCTGTAGCTGCGTGGGTTCGGCTACAACGGCAACGTCTGCGGCTTCAAGCGCGGATAAGTTTACGCCATCCGGCTTTCGCTCGTCAAAAACGCGCTTCATGCCTCCGTTGAGCTGCTCTTCATCCGAGACAAATAGCACAGCCACACCCTTCTGCCCCTTGCGGCCCGAGCGGGCAATCACTCTCGCCGCAGATAGAATCGCGGCACAGCCGCCGAGCATATCCGCCGAACCACGCCCGTACAAGAAGCCGCCTTTGAGGCTGCCCGCCGGCTCTGTCGGCTCACCAAAAACAGGCACTACATCAAGATGCCCATACAGAGCGATGCCGATATCATCGGCGTTCCCATACGTCGCAAACACGTTTGCCCGATCTTCTCCGAACACATCCAGCTTTACGTCAAAGCCCGCGCTCTCAAGCTGCGCTGCGGCCCACCGCGCGGCAGCCAGCTCATTGCCCGGCGGATTAGCCGGTTCAAGTTTTATGAGTGTTTGCGCAGCCTTTACAGCCCACGACATGTCCGCTTGACTGACATGGGTCTTGACCCATGTTTTGCTGCTTGCCCATTTATCATTCATTAGATTTACTCCGATTCTGTTGCCGCAGCCGTCATGATGACTTCTTGGTTTACGCCGGCAAGATCATCAAAGACGCCGGTAACTCTGCCTTCTCGCAGAACGATAATCCGGTCACTCAGACCCAATATCTCAATCAGCTCGGAAGAAATCATGATAACAGCGATGTTGCGCTCGCACAGCTCTTCAATCAGTTTGGAGATCTCCGCCTTCGCGCCGACGTCGATGCCGCGTGTAGGCTCATCGAGGATAATAACCTTCGGATCGCAGCACATCCACTTGGATAAGCAGACCTTCTGCTGATTACCACCGCTCAAGTTGCCGATCAGTTGTTCAGCCGAAGGCGTCCGGATGGTGAGCAGATCAATATAGGTCTGCGCGATTTCCATGTCCTTGCCCTTGTCGATCCACCCCATCTTGCAAAGATGCGGCAGCCGCGCCATGGTTATATTCTCCCGCACACTCAGCAGCGGAATAATTCCTTCACGCCGCCTGTCCTCCGACACATACCCTATACCGTATTGTATCGCGTCGCTAGGGGACGATATCTGAATCTTCTCGCCGTTTAAGAAAATCTCGCCGCCGCCAGTTTTGTCAAGGCCGAAGATACACCTCGCAATCTCCGTCCGCCCGGAACCCATCAGGCCGCTAAAGCCAAGAACCTCACCGGCCCGCACAGTAAAGCTGACCGGTTCGAAGTTGCCCTTAGGCAGCAAGTCTTTCACCTCGAGCACAACCTCGCCCGGAGTAAACTTCTTGCGGTAAAACACGTCCGCAATTTCGCGGCCTACCATGTGGCGGATGATATCACCCTCGGTGACGTCCGGCACAGGCGACGCGAACACCGTTTTCCCATCGCGAAGGACAGTAACTTCATCAGCGATCTCGAAGATTTCACTCATGCGGTGAGTGATGTAAACAATCGCCATGCCCTGGTCCTTCAGCTCGCGCACCAGTTCGAACAAACGCTCTTTGTCATGTTCGGTGATCGCGGCGGTGGGTTCGTCCATGACGATAATCCACGCGTCCGAGCTGATCGCCTTCGCAATTTCTATCATCTGCATCTGCCCTACCGTGCAGTCGGCAACACGCTTTTGCTCACTGATCTTAAGTTGCAATCGGTCAAGCAGCTCACGGGTGATCCTGTTCATCTCCCGTTGCCTAAGCAGTCCAAAGCGCTGCTTTTCCTTGCCGATGAATATATTCTGCGTGACGCTCAGCTCCTGCACGAGCGCAAATTCCTGATAGATGACAGAGATGCCAAACTTCTGAGAATCAATGGGAGAACGGATGTTGACAGGCACATCGTCGATGAGTATTGCGCCCTCGTCCGCTGAGTACACGCCGGACAGAACTTTCATCAGCGTCGATTTGCCCGCGCCATTCTCGCCACACAACGCGTGAACGGTACCTCTTTTTATGGTAAAGCTGACGTCATCGAGCGCCCTCACACCCGGGAAGGTCTTGGAAATACTGCGCAGCTCGAGCTTTTGTTGCGCACCGGCCTTAAATTTCTCCAAGAGTTGCTGAGTGTCGGCGCTTTCCACGTTAACTTTTTTCTGCCTTTTTACTTTAACCCGGCTGTACGATTGGTCAAGCAGCACCGCCACAATGATCAGCAGCCCCTGCACCACATATGTGATAAACGGCGAAAGCGCCAAGTTGCCGAGGCCTGTAAAAATCAGGCCGATGATAAACGCACCCATCAGAGTGCCAATTATCGTTCCGGAACCGCCCATCAAGCTGGTTCCGCCTATAACAACCGCCGTAATGGCGTTAAATTCCAAGCCTAATCCGGCATTGGGATGCGCGGAAACAGAACGGCCAACCGCTATAATCGCCGCAAGGCCCGCGAAAAAACCCGCAAAGAGGAATACTTTCGCAGTGTGGGACTTAGTGGCGATCCCCGATGCCCTGGAAGCGACCGGGTTGCCGCCGACAGCATAAGTGTACCTGCCGAATTTCATTCGTGTCAGCACAATCTGCGCAATGATAAACGCCCCTACCACCAAAATTAAAGAGGCGGGAACATTGCCGAAAACGTTGTTCTGTCCAAACCAGTTGTAGTAATCGTTGCGCATCGGGACGCGCCGGGCACTCGTGATATAAAGCGTCATGCCGCGCGCAAGGGACATCATCGCAAGTGTAGCCATAAACGGGCTTATCTCAAAACGCCCTACCATAAATCCATTTATTGCGCCTACAGCCATACTCGCTATAATTGTAACGACCATAGCTACCAAGGCTATGCCAAGCCCGCCGCCATCTTCGCCCGTGAAGGCCTGCAGCGTCAGCGCGCCAACAGCGCCCGCAAACGCCAAATTTGAGCCAGCGGAAAGGTCTGTGCCCGCGAGCATAATGATAAACGTAACCCCCATTGCCATAAGCGCAAGGGATGCGTTTTGCCTAATGATGTTCAGAAAGTTGTTCAGCGTAAAGAACCCGGGCGCAAGTATTGTGAAAACCGCAGTCAGCACAATTATAGCGCCTAGCAGCAACAACTGGCGCTTGCTTTGGCTGCTAAGGTTGATTTTCAGTTTGCCCTTCATCGCAAACCTCCTCCAGGCCTCGCCTGATTGTGTGCACTTTAGTTGTACCCTTCCCCGAAGGGAGGGCCTCAAGGCAGTTAATCTTGAGGCCCATATTGACCTGCGTAACTTAATTATCTGAAGTCTGCGAAGTCTGCGGCGAAGTCAACGTTTCCGATTCTGATTGCCTCTTCGGGCGTAACAATGCTGATACCGGGATAACCAAGGCCCCACTCTTCGAATTGGGCCCGTGTCTCTTCGGTCATAACGAAGTGAGACTGCAAGTAGTTGCGCAGAGGTACATCGTAGCCGTGGGCAAGCTGCGCGCCTGTCCATACCATCCAGTAGCCAACGCGGCGTGCGCCGGTAAGCAGTGTGACAAGAACTTGACCATCAGCAACGAGCTGCGCGATTTCTGGGTCGCCGTCATAGCTGGTGATGATGATGTCTACACCGGGAGTCCTGCCGGCCTGCTCAACAGCGGTGAGCAAACCTGCGGTATTGCCGTCCGAGAACGAGTGGATAGCGGCGATATTCGGTGTGGAAACCAGAAGGTCAGCGGCTACTCTCAGTGTCTCGGCCACGTCCCAGCCAACAGGCAGAGATTGGTTGCTTACATTCGGGAATCCGGCAACTGCGGTCTCCCAGCCGATTTGGCGCTCGTCAGAAACGAAGTTGCCGGCTGCGCCGTAAAGCATTCCGACTTCGCCTTCCTCATCGATTGTGCGCAGAAGCAGCTGAGCAATCGTGTAAGTGTCCTGGCGGTCGTTGTACAAGTTGGATGTAACGGCCGGCGAGTCGATGAAGTTGCCCATGGACAGGAAGGGGATACCGGCTGCCATAGCTCTTTCAGCGACAGGAATGAGTGCTTCAGCGTCGAATGGGTCAACCAAGATAGCGTCAACCTCCATTTCGATGAAGTTCTCAATGAGTGCTATTTGCCTTTCCAGGTTGCTGTCGGCACTTTGCCAAATTATGTCTACTTCGGCGCGCGCAGCAGCTTGATCACCGGCATAGATCATGTTGACGAAGAACTCGTGCGTCATATCCAGCATTGCAACGGCAACTACAGGCCTGTCACCTGTGGGTGCGTCGTCCGCCGTGTCTGGTGCGTCTCCCTGATCCGGTGGGTCCGGCTGCGCGGGGGGTTGTGCCGGCGCCGGCGTACAAGCGGCGAACACAATCATCAGGACTAGCAGCAGTGCAAGTACTCTCTTCATAAAAATTTCCTCCTTGTTGTTTGCGTGAGTTTATTTTCCAGCGCAAGCTAACTTGCGGTGGTTTACAGTGATTATTTCTTCTTGGCCATCCTGACCATAAAAGAATCGAATAGCAAAATTCCGATGATGATAGCGCCCCTAAGCGCATCCCGCAGCAAAGACGGCACCCTCAGGAATGTAAGCAACGTGGATATCAATAGGATGATCAGCGTGCCGATTACGGTTCCGAACACCCTGCCCCGGCCACCGGTAATGCTTGTTCCGCCCACAACCGCCGAAGCGATGCCGTCGAGCAGCAAGGTGCCTGAAACGCTCGGCGTGATGACCGTTACCTTAGCGCCGACAACAACCGCGGCCACTCCGTAAAACAGCCCCGCAACCACGTAAATAAGTATCTTGTAACGGTCAATGTTAATACCCGCATACTTTACCGCGTCTTCGTTGCCACCCATCGCGTAAGCGTACACACCCAGCTTAGACCGGTTGAGTATCAGGTACATTACCCCTACCAAAAATAGATATGCCAGGAATACAGGGGGGATGACGCCGAACAAGCGCCCTTGCCCGAAGGCAAGGATATATGGCGATTCGACAACAACCCTGCGCCCCTCCGAGATCATAAGCGCGAGACCAAGGCAAACCGTCATCATCGCCAAGGTCGCGATAAACGGCGGCAGCTTCAGCTTGGCGATAAGCACGCCGTTCACCAGCCCAAGCAATCCACCGGCGAGCAGCGCAACCACGACCAGCACAATCCCATTGTTGCCAGAAGCGACATAGAAGTATCCGGCCGCAACGCCTGCCAATGCCATGCCATGCCCCGCCGTGAAGTCTATACCCGCCGAGATCAGCACGAGCATGGCACCCAAAGCGATGATGCCCACCGAAGAGGCCTGCAACATCAAGTTATACATGGCTTGCGCGGTCAAGAAGTTTCTGTTAGTGAGGCTCACCGCGATCACCAACATTAAAAATAAAGCTACCGGCACCTGTTTTTGCAGGTCAATTTTTTTAAGCCTTTCCAAAACGGCTGCCTCCCCTTAATGCATGTGCCATGGGCGCAAGTTAGTCGCAGCTTATGTCGATGACCTTACCCGTCTTGATGGATTCCTGCGCAGCCTCTGCCACAGCGACAGCGCGCATCACGCTCTGATCCGGTACAAGGTAATCCGCCCCCGACAGCGTGGCCTGCACATAGTGCTCAATCTGCGCCGGAAGATCACCCTGCGTCTTGCCGTTGTACGATGGCCAATGCAACGTGTCGGGGTAGAAGATATTCTGCTCGGTCATGACCATAAGCCCCTGGTTATCGATATCAATCCGGCCATAACCCTTGGTTCCGATAACTTCCGCAGTGCAGTAGATACCCTTGGCAGGGTTGGCCGGATACGCCCAGCTTACCTGGAAGTTACCCACCGAGCCATCATCGAAAGTGATGATCACAAACGCGGTGTCCAAATCTCCGTTCATGTGCCCGTTGATTTTATTGGATGCCTGCGCATAAACTTTCACAGGCTTCGCGCCCTCATGGTAATCCATCATCATCTCCAGGTCATGGATGCCCAGATAGTAGAAGAACGACACCGTGCCGTTCAGTCTCTTAGCCGTGGCATTCGGGTTGCCACGCCTGAAGTACATGCTCGTGATGTCGCCCAGCTCTCCGTTCCTGATAGCGTCTTTCAGCTGCGCGTAACGCGGGTCGAACTTCAGCACATGCGCGACCATGCAGCGCACGCCGTTTTCTTTGCACGCATCTAGGATCGCCTTGCCTTCGGCGACTGTCTTGGCAATCGGTTTCTCGATAAACAGATGCTTCTTCGCTTTCGCAATGGCCAGCGACGGTTCCAGGTGATAATCTTCCTGTACGCAGAGATCCACCGCGTCGATGTCGTCTCTCTTAAGCATTTCGTCAAGGTTGGTGTAATAGTCGCAGCCATACTTTTCCGCAAAGGACTTCGCAAGATCCTCCCTCAGGTCACACACGGCAACCAGTTTCGCATGCGGGTTCTCTGAGATAATCTGGGCGTGAAACTGACCGATAAATCCCAGCCCGACTAGAGCCATACCAAGTTTCTTCTCCATTGTTCTCCTCCTTAAAGTTACGTCCGGCGTGGGGTTAATCCTTCAGCCCGTGTCCGGTTATAATAGCCACCACCGACTCGCCTTCGCTCAGAAACCCCCTTTGCCTCATGAGCGGAACCGCCGCCACCGCCGCAGCCGAAGACGCTTCGATGTAAATCCCCTCGTCCCGCGCCACAAGCACGGCGAAATCTTTTATCAAATACTCCGGGATGCTCACCCCGCAACCATCCGAGCGCCGGATACACCGCAAAGTGCGGGTGCCATCCCGCTCGTAACCGGTCAGCGGGTCTGCTATCGCGTGGGCAACCGTGTCAAAGACTTCGACCGGCGTTACTTCGTCCCGGCCTTGCTCGAAGGCGGTGGTAATCGGCGAACAGTTGGCCGCCTGAACACCGGCCATCTTGGGCAGCCGATCCACCAGCCCGAAAGCCCTCAGTTCCACGAATCCCTTGTAGATCCCCGCAAGCATAGGCCCGGCGCCTAACGGCACGATAACCCAATCCGGCGCGCCGCCCATCCGGGCGCAAACCTCATACGCGATAGTCTTGTCGCCCTCTAGGGTGTATGGGTTCAGGTACGTAGAAGTGCAGTTTGCCCATCCATTTTGGAGGCAAGCCTCTTTGCACATGCGGAACGCATCCGAGTACGAGCCGGGCGCCTTTACAAGCTCGGCCCCATGAGCCACCGCCTGCCGGACTTTCCGCTTGGAAGTTTGCTCCGGAACGAACACTCTGCACGGGACCCCGGCCTTGGCCGCATACGCCGCCAAAGACGCCGCGCCGTTCCCGGTTGATGCGATAGCCACAGCCGAAGCTCCCAGCTCAAGTGCAACAGATATCCCCACTGTGTTCGGCCGATCCTTAAACGAGCAGGTCGGGTTGCGGGTCTCATCTTTGAAGTAGAGATCGACGCCGTGCTCTTTGCCGATAGCCGTGCTTTTCATAAGCGGCGTACCGCCTTCATGCAGGCTGACCTTATGCTTTGTATCCCGCAGCGGAAGCAGTAAGCGGAAACCCCACAGCTCCCGCGCCGCGCACAAAGCGTCTCTGACATCCTGTGCGCTAACCGCCTGATAATCATATCCCACACTCAGCGAGTACCCGCAATCCGGGCAGTCATACCTGAGAGCGAGCGGCCCGCGCCATCCACACTCTTCACACAAAAGTGCATCCGCGTGCATTATGCGATCCCCAATTCTCTCGCGGCGAGTTCGATATGCTTTTGTCCACCCTGCATGGAGACAAGACCATGCCCCGGCAGGAAGATGTCCACACCCATGCCGACAAGCCCCGCGATGCTGTCTTTGTGTCCTTCCAGATTGTTGCCCGGCACATCCTGCAGACTGATAAGTCCGCCGTGACGGATCAAATCCCCCGTAAACAATGCCGTTTTGCCGTTTTTATGTAAAAGGTAACACAACCCACCCGGGCTGTGCCCTCTCGCATCGAAACATGTGAGCCCGACGCCTCCCAGAAAAAAACTCTCGCCCACGCTTACCATCCTGTCTGTCGCTACCGGCGCAGCTTTGTACTCCAGCGGATAAAAACCAACATCCTTGGCTACGTCCAAACCCATCTCCTGCTCGATCGCCCGCAACGCGATGCCGGCCTCCGCCTCGGATGCAATCACAGACAGGCCCAGCCGCTGCTTGAAGTACGCCGCGCCACCCATATGATCCCCGTGCGCGTGAGTTAGCAGTAAATACCTGACGTCGGAGGGCGCTATACCATCGCTTTGCAGGATATCTATAATCAGCTCCGGGTAGCGGCCCGCACCAGCATCAATCATCGCCCAGCCTTCGGACGTCTCGAAAACGTACACATTGCAATCTATCCGGTCGGTGAGGTAAAACCCATCGAACCCGCTGCCGGCCAAATGTATGCCGTCACAAAGTTTCACGAGATGGTAAACCCTCCGTCAACGACTAAGTTCTGCCCGGTAATCTTCGCGGATTCATCCGAGCAAAGGAACAGCGCCGCATACGCGATATCATCCGAACTGAGTATACCCTTAAGCGGCGGCGCAGCCGTCCAGCGGTCACGGAACTCATCCGTTTTGAGCAGATCGTCAATCATCGGGGTCTGCGTAGCGCCCGGCGACACACAGTTAATCCGGATATTATGCTTTCCGTTTTCAACGGCGCACGCGCGTGTGAACGCCAGCATCCCGCCCTTGGTCGCCGAGTAAGTCTCCGCCCCGCAGCCAACCACACCGTTGATAGAAGCATTGTTTAGCACTACGCCATACTTCTGGGCGATCATATATGGCAATGCATACTTGGTCGCAAAGAACACGCTGTTTAAGTTTATCGCGAATACCTTCTCCCATTCTGAGGTGGGGACGCCCTGCACCGGGCCGAAATTTATACCCGACGAATACCCCACGCCCGCATTGTTGAACAGCACATCAATGCGCCCGTATGCCTCTATCGCCTTGTCGATCAAGGCCTTTACGTCAACCTCGTCAGTCATGTTCCCGACAACGGCAATCGCTTGGCCGCCCGCTTCTTTTACAAGCCGCAGCGTCTCCACCGTGTTGGCCTCCCGGCGACCGTTGAGCACAACTTTCGCGCCCTCCTTTGCGAACAAAACCGCCGTTGCCCGCCCGATCCCGCTACCTGCGCCCGTAATCACGCAGATTTTATCCTTCATTCTCATAGCGCATCTCCACCCTTTACCCTACTCCGGGGAGTAGCTTACAGTCACGTGCCGCAGCTCGGACATCTCCTCGATCGACCATTTGCCGCCGCAGCGTCCGAAACCGGATTCCTTGCCGCCTGTTCCGCCCGCCGGGAATGTCCAGTCCCAATACGAGCTGGCCGCGTTGATATTCACATGCCCGAACTTCATTTTCTCCGCAAAACGCATGGCCTTTTCCACGTCTTTGGAGTACACCGCCATCGCAAGGCCATACGGGCTCATGTTGATAAGCGCGGGCAGATCCTTCTCATCGGAGTAGCGTATCAGAGGCACGATAGGCGCAAACGTCTCCTCGGTGTTCAGCTGGCAGTCAATTGGCACATGGTCTATGATAGTTGGCTGAATGAAGTGTTCGGTCGGGAAACCGGGGGCGATACCGCCGCCGTGCACAACCTTCGCGCCCTTGCCGACAGCCTCTTCCACCTGGCTTAGGAACGTCTTGACCACACTCTTCTCATGAACGGGCCCCATAACGGTGTCCTTGTCCATTGGGTCGCCCAGCTTATACTTGCCGATACCCGCAAGCATGATCTCAACCAGCTCATCCGCCACGCTCTCATGAACGAGCACGCGCTCGGTGCTTGTGCAAATCTGCCCCGCATTCGAGAACGCGCCTGTCATGATTCCGGCAGCAGCCCGGTTAAGGTCTGCATCCGGGAACACAACAACCGGGCCGTTGCCGCCTAGCTCCATCAACGCGGGTTTGGCCTTGGCCACCGCCATGATTTCATGCCCGACCCGTGTGCTGCCCGTAAACGCGATAGCCGCCGCTGTCGGGTGCGCGCACGCGGGAGTTTTTGCCTCCGGCGCATTGCCGATCACCAGGTTGATCACACCCGGCGGAACCTTAGCATCCTCAAAGCACTTCATATAAACGCTCGCGACAGCCGCACTGCTCATCGGCGGCAGCCAAACGATCGTGTTGCCCGCCGCCAGCCCGGGCGCCAAGTAGTAGATAGTCGGGTTGCCAATCGGGAAATTCCACGGCGAAACGACTACATACACACCGCGCGGCCGCCTATACCCAAACACGCGCGTATCCTTCTCGCGAACCTGTATAACTTCAGACGTCATCCACTTAATCTGCTCAGCTGCCTCGCGGAAAGACCCGATACACGCGCCGACTTCTCCAAGCGCCTCCGTGTGATACGGTTTGCCGTGCTCCATGGACAGCACTTTTGCGATCTCTTCTTTGCGCGCTGCGATCGCGTCGGCGATATTAACACACATCGCGGCCCGCTCAAAGACGGTCATCTCTTCCATGCGAGAGGTCTCACGCGCAGCGGCCTCCATAGCCCGGTCAACCTCGGCGATCGACCCCATCGGCGCCTGCCCTATAGATTTCCCCGTCGCCGGATTGTACACATCCCTTTTCTTCTCGCACTCATGCCACTTGCCATCTATGTACATTGGAAACAACATATACCGCCCGCCTCCTATTTAAGTTCGAGCACCAGCTCAATCTCCACCGCAATGTTCCCCGGCAGAACATTTGTGCCGATTGCGCTTCTGGCGCCTAAGCCGACTTCCTCGCCTAAAACCCGCGCAAAGAATTCGGTGGCGCCGTTAACTACTTGCGGCTGCTGATAAAACTCATCGTCGCTCGCCACAAAAGCGAGAACCTTCACAAACGATTTGATCTGGTTGAGGTCGCCGATATTTTCATGTATGGTTGCAAGGATGTTAAGCGCGCAATTCTTCGCGGCCTCTTTGCCTTCTTCCAGCGTCAGATCCCGGCCCAGCTTCCCCTTCTTGAACGCCACACCATTGAGATCCGGCCCACTGCCCGAAACGTATACCAGTTTTTCACAGAACCGTTTAACAGGAACATAAACGCCACCCTTAGGCGGCGCGTTAGGCAGCTCAACGCCAAGTGCGGCTAACTTTTCGTACACACACATAATATCCCCATCCTTTCGTCGCGCCATGAGCACAACATAACTAATATTCCGTCATTTCGTCATCATTTTGTCATTTTTTCGGCCTAGTCACAATTCATTTTTATTAAAACACAACAAGACGTTTTTGTCAACAATGTTTTAACAATTCCTGTCAGCGAAGGCTTGCACTGGGTAAAATGACATGATATACTAATGTCGAGATTGCTTTTATTTTCCAGAAACCCTATCGCAAGGAGGAGTGAATATGACGGATAAACTAAAGGGCTACAAACGCATGTTTGGCGACGCGCTGACCGGGAACATCCTCCCCTTTTGGATGAAGCACGGCTGGGATCGTGAGAACGGTGGGGTGTATTCTTACCTTGACCGCAAAGGCGAGCGCTGCTCGGCCGTCAAAAGCGTGTGGATCCAAGGGCGCTTCATGTGGATGCTGTCCAAAATGTGCAACGAATACGGCGCTAACGAAGAGTGGCTGACCGCCGCGAAGAGCTGCCAAAAATTTTTGGATGCGCACTGCTTTGCGCCGGATGGCCGGATGTATTTTCAAGTTGCGGGTGACGGCAGCCCAATCCGCAAGCGCAGATATTGGTTCAGCGAGTCATTTTACTGTATAGCCAGCGCTGAGTACTACAAAGCAACCGGGGACGCGGCCGCCCTCGAGATGGCGCGCAAACTGTACTCGAGCATATTTTCCATCTACACGGATCCCACAAGCGACCCGCGCAAATATCCCGCGAAGTTCGAGGTCTCCACAGTGGGGCTCGGCCCGCCTATGATCATGCTCAACGTCACTAACATCATGCGCGAGTGCGACCCCGAAAACGCCGCCGAATACGACGCCTGCACAAAAACATACACTACCGACATCATCAACCGCTTCTACAAGGAAGATCTCAGGTGTATGCTCGAGAACACCGATCTGCAAGGCAGGTTCATGAGCGATACGCCGATGGGAAGGCTAATCAGCCCCGGCCATTCTCTGGAGGCGGCGTGGTTTCTTTTGGATGAAGCGGCGCACCTGGGCGATGCCACTTTGACTAAAAAGGCGCTCAACATCCTCGACTGGTCGCTTGAGCTGGGCTGGGATAAAGAACACGGCGGCATCGTTTATTTCACCGACATTTTGGGCTATCCGCCCGAGCAGTACGAGCACGACATGAAACTTTGGTGGCCGCAAAACGAAGCAGCTATTGCCGCGCTCAAGGCGTATGAGGTCACCGGTGAGGCGAAGTATTTCGACTGGTTCGAGAAGATCACGAAATACAGCTTTGACAACTTCGCCGACGATGAATACGGCGAATGGGCCGGCTACCTGCACAAGGACAACACCCGCCAGCTCCCCATGGTCAAGGGCAATTACTTTAAAGGGCCGTTCCACATCCCGCGGATGCTCATCGTCTGCGATAAAACGCTGGATCGCCTCATCGCCGCGCGGGAGAACGGATCATGATTACCATAGCGGGGATCAACCTCGATGTTAAAAATCTGCCCGAACTTGACCGTGACATGCTCCCGCTCGCGCCATTTTTTGCGCATATACACGAACACGGCGGGAAAGATTACGCCGTGGCAGTCGAGCGCTATGGCGGCCTAATCAGCGTCTACCGCACAAAGCTGCTGGGCGGGGATGCGCATTTCGCCGCGAATTGCCTGTACATCGAGCGGCTGGTTAAGTTCCTGCTGTGGTCCAAGGGCGGCTTCCGCGTCACCCTTTGCGGGGATAGCGCGGTCTCGGATTATATTAAAGCCGCGTACTCAGCTGATGGTGCGCGCGCGTTCGACGCCGCGTTTATGTCGCGGGTGTATGAGCGCCCATTCGAAATCGTCTGCGCGGAGTTCGCCGCCTGCCCCGCCGAAAACGAGGCCTCGCAGCCTGTGGGCAGGCATCTGGATGGTTGCCGCATCGGCTTCGACGCGGGCGGCAGCGACCGCAAAGTTTCTGCTGTAATCGACGGTCAGCCCGTGTACAGCGAAGAGGTCGTCTGGTTCCCGAAAGAACAGTCCGACCCGGAGTATCATTACGCGGGTATTGTCGAGGCGCTGAAAACCGCCGCGGCAAAAATGCCACGCGTCGACGCCATCGGCGTCTCTTCGGCGGGCATCTACATGGAAAACCGCACAATGGTCGCGTCGCTGTTCCTCAAGGTGCCTGAGCAAGCGTTTAACAAACAGGTGAAGGATATCTACATACGCGCGGCGCGTGAGATCGGCCCGGACATACCATTGATCGTAGCTAACGACGGCGACGTCACAGCGCTTGCGGGCGCGATGAACCTCGGCGATGACGCGGTGCTCGGTATCGCGATGGGCACCAGCCAAGCCGCCGGATATATCGACGCCCGCGGCAACATCACAGGCTGGCTCAATGAGCTGGCGTTCGCGCCTGTCGACGCCTCGCCAGGCGCCATGGACTGCGAGTGGAGCGGGGACACAGGCTGCGGCGTGAAATACTTCTCGCAGGACGCAGTCATCAAACTTGCCGCGCGCGCCGGGATTGCGCTCGCAGGCGCCTCCCCGGCCGAAAAGTTAAGCGAAGTGCAGCAGCTCATGAATCAGGGCGATGAGCGCGCAGCGGCGATCTATCGCAGCATCGGTGTGTATTTCGGCCACGCGCTGGCGCAGTACGCTATGTTTTACGATATCCGGCATGTGCTGGTGCTGGGCAGGGTGGTCAGCGGCAAAGGCGGGGATATCCTGCTTTCGGAGGCAAACCGTGTGCTCGCCGAGGAGTACGCGCATCTTAAGTTCCGCGCCGTCACCCCGGATGAGAAAGCGCGGCGTGTCGGGCAATCGGTTGCGGCGGCAAGCCTGCCGGCGGCCAAAGGGGGCGGCTAAACATGAAACTTCACAACGCGGCCGCGGATATATTCTTCACGGATGCTGCTCTTCCGCTGGATGCGACGACACATTTGTGTGTCGCGGCGCACCAGGACGATGTGGAAATCATGGCGGGCGCGCCTATCCTTGAATGCTACGGGGATCGCGACAAGCAGTTCACCGCCGTGGTTGTGTCGGACGGCGCGGGTTCACCGCGCAGCGGCGTCTATGCGCACTGCACCGACGACGATATGAAAAAAATCCGCGCGCAGGAGCAGCGCAACGCGGCACTGATCGGCAAGTACCTTGCGGTGTTCCAGCTCGGATACTCAAGCGCCGCGATAAAGCAGCGTGAGAACGACCCGCTTGTCAGCGACCTGCGCGGCATCCTGCTGGCAACATCCCCGCAGACAGTATATATCCACAACTTGCTCGACAAACACCCGACCCATGTGGCGACGGCGGTTAAGACAATCAAAGCGCTGCGCACGCTGCCGGACGATAAACGTCCCCGCCGCGTGATCGCGTGTGAGGTCTGGCGCAGCCTGGATTGGGCGTGCGATGCCGACAAAGTCGTGCTCGACACCGCGAAGTACCCGCATATCGCCAGCGCGCTGGTGGGCGTGTTTGACAGCCAGATCTCTGGCGGCAAGCGCTACGACCTCGCAACTGCCGGACGCCGCCTGGCAAACGCGACATACTTCGAAAGCCACAGCGTGGACAGCTGCGAGAGTTTGAATTTCGGGCTGGACGTCACCGAGCTTATCCGCGATAACAGCCTGGACGTCCAAGCCTTCGCGATGAGTTTTATCGACAGGTTTGGGCAAGCCGTCAAAGATATGCTCATGCCGCTGGTTTAGCATCAATAAATAACCGTCACGTCCGGATACATCTGCAACATCGAAGCAGACGCCCCGGGCGTGACGGTTTCGTTTGCCATCTTGGTGTAAATTATCTGACTAGTCCCTCACAAAGAGAACCTTGATCGCCTTGCTTTTGTCTTTGCCGGCGGCCGCGGTGATAGCCTCGACATAATCCTCAGGCGCAAAGCGATGAGTGATCAGATGTTCGTGGTTTATCTGTTTGTTCTTAAGCAAATCAATCGCGATCGCGAATTCATTGCGGTGTCCGGCCATTGCGTAGCTGCTCGAGGAAAGTATGTTGATCTCCCGCATCAGCACGGTGCTAAGGTCGATAGGTTGCGGCTCCGGGAACAGACCCATCATAATTATGTTGCCCTTGCGTGTGGTAAAATGTACGGCCTCGGCGATTGCGCTGGAATTTCCGCCAACGCACTCGAAAACTTTGTCAACACCCATGCCGGCAGTCAGCTTCATGACGTCGCCTGCCAGGGTGTTTTTGTCGTACAGCACAACCTCCGACGCGCCGCATTTGCGGGCCATCTCCCCCTGGAACGCATGTTTGCATATCGCAATAACATTCGCTATGCCGTTTGCTTTTAGCGTCTGAATGAGGTTAAGCCCGACCACGCCGCAACCAAACACAGCGCAGACGTCTCCGAGTTTAGGCTGGCCGACCATAACCGCGTGAATATTTACAACAAGGATGTCCAGCAGCGCGGCGTCTTCCAGCGATACACTGTCGGGCAGTTTGTGCAGCTTTTCTTTGTGCACGATGGAGTATTCGCCGTAGCCGCCGGGCAGCATCCGCACATAAGGGATACCGACATGGGTCATCCCCTCATCGCACATGTTAAACTGCCCGCCCCGGCAGCGGGCGCACACGCCCCCAAAGTTCACACACGAGTGGATAGCCTCTACCGCCACGCGATCCCCCGGCACAAATCCGGTCGCGGGATCAGCCTGCACAACGGTTCCGGCGTTTTCGTGCCCGAAGATTGCGGGCAGGTTACTCGCCGGGTACTTACCTTCCAGCACACCTGAGAAGAAATGCAGATCAGACCCGCAAACACCGCATACATTGTTGCGCACCAGCACCCAGTCTTCCGCCGCCTGGGGAATTGGGAAATCGCCGTAAGCCAACCCATCAAACCACGGTTTACCGTTGAAGATGACAGCCTTCATCATGCTCTGTTCCATACTTGTGCCTCCTATTAAAGATGTTGTGTCCGGCGCTAAGGATATTCTATCACATGCCGGCGTTATCTGTCCATGCCCCACACTTTGTAAGCCATACCCAATCTGATGTTTTGCCGTTTCCATGCAATATCAAATTGCACAATGCAAAAAACCAGGGCGCCCTGCCACTCTGGTTTTTTATGTGGACAGATAAGATCTAAGCCGTTTAGCATAGGACAAATTACGGCCTTCATAAAGTGAATGGTGAAGGCGGTGATATCATGACCGAAAATACTAGGCTGCAAGTTATGTCAGCATTGCTGAAAAGCCTATATAAGCAAAATTTTATCTCTGAGGGCGTCTACCATCACTGCTTGGGCAATCTTTTCAAAGCGCTAGACTATGCCCCGCGATCAGAGTATGATGTGGCCAAAAGGGAGGCCCAGCCAGATGGATGTGTATAAAATCCGCGATCTTATGCGAAACGCAGTCACGATTGGGCAAATCCCATTGAGGGTGACATACTATGCAAGGGTTTCAACCGAACGCGATGGGCAGGCGTCATCCCTGGAAAACCAAATCGCATATTATACCGAGCACATAAAAAGCAATCCCATGTGGACATTTGTAGAGGGATATGTGGACGAAGGCGTCAGCGGTGCGAGTACCAAAAAGCGTGATAGCTTCAATCGAATGATAAAGGATGGCAAAAACGGCCGGTTTGACTTTATCATCACGAAGGAGATATCACGCTTTTCGCGCAATACGGTAGACAGCATCCAGTATACCCAGCAGCTGCTGCAATACAATGTCGGCGTTCTGTTTCAAAACGACAACATCAATACGTTTGATGCCGACGGCGAACTTCGGCTCACAATTATGTCCGGCTTTGCGCAAGACGAGTTGCGCAGGCTTTCAGAACGGGTAAAATTCGGGCATAGGCAATGCATCAAAAACGGCAAGGTTCTCGGTAGCGACCGGCTGTATGGCTATAATAAAAAAAACTGTGTGCTTACGATTAATGAAGAACAAGCCGAGGTCGTGCGGCTTATTTTTGCACTTTATGCAAATCAAAAGTTGGGCCTGCGCAAGATCGCAAGGATTTTATACGACAAAGGGATAACGAGCAGCAAAGGGAACTTGTTTAACACACGCACAATGGTAAACATGCTAAACAACCCAAAATATAAAGGCTTTTACAGAGGCAATATCACAACTTCCATTGACTACAGGACAAAAAAGAGTATATTTCTTCCCGAAAGCCAGTGGATTGTTTATAAGGACGAAAACATCCCCGCGATTGTGTCTGAGGAGCTATGGGATAAGGCCCATGCCCTTTTTCATGAGAGGAGTGATAAATATAAAGAGACCGGCGCAAGGACGTCTAACAGGTACGCTTATAGTGGGAAAATCGTTTGCGCGGAGCATGGAACTTCTTTTTTGAGAGCCATGCGTGAAAGCGGAAAGGAAACATGGCAATGCAGAATCTATCATGAGAGGGGGGCCAAAGCGTGTACCGCGCCGCTCCTCTATACCCGCGAGCTTGACGAAATCATGGCCGGTATTTTTAAAACCATGCAAAAAGATAAAAACAAAATTATTGAAGACGTCCTGATGCTCATAAAGAATTCTCCCGATAGAAAGAATTATGGACGCGAAGTAGCGGCCTTAAAAGACGAAATCGCCGCGTTAAACTCAAAAAAAGAAAAATTGCTCGAACTATCAATCGACGACGCAATCAGCAATATGGAATTTAAAAAACGAAACGATGATCTCAACGAGCAGATCAAACAGGCTCATTCAGACCTTAAGTCACTCTCACGTGAGAAAAGCAAGGCAAAAAAGGCTGAGGCAAGCGCAGACGTAATCCGCCGCGCGCTTGAGCGTGAGCTGTCCTTGGAATGCGGCGTTAACAGCGAATTGGCAACATCTATACTGGAAAAAATTGCGGTTTGCAATACTGGGGACAAACTGCATATAAAGCTGCAAATACACCTTGCGGATGAGGAAATTTTAGAGCGTGAATACGTCAGATCCCGCCTTTCAGTTTGTGATAGCAAACCTTGATAATATGAGCCACCAAACGCAAATTGTGCTCGATCAGCTTGTTTTTAGCCTGCACATCCCCCGCCCGGATAGCCTGAAGGCACTCCCGCTCCTCTTTGGCGGAAAGCGGCCTGGGAAACGATCCTGAAGGAAAATTATGCAGCGCGAAAGAGAGCAGATTGCAAAGCGCAAACCAAAACAAAAGCCAATACATTCACATCACCCCACATACTATTATATCTGTGGGGAGCGTAATTGTGCGTGTCCCAGTACAAAAGGCGGGTAAAACGGCTTATGGCCGCTACATTTTGGGATAATCGGCAAGGTTTTCACAAAATGACGTCCTGGTAATCAGGCGCGCAGTTCCGTATAAGCTGCTTGAATATCAAGCTGGGACTATGCTTGAATCGCGTTGAGCTTTGTGGTAATATTTTGCTGTACCGATGCCAAAGCCGAACTATTATTAGCCGGGAGGATGCGGGGATGGGTGTTTTCGATTTGCCGGATGGATACCGCGAGATAAAAACCGTTGATTTCCAAAAAGATAAGCGGCTGATGGCATTCGTCAACGCGGGGGCAATTGCGATTGTGGCCGCGATGTTTATTGTGGGCCATATAATTGCTCCGATTTCATTAAGCATAAACTTGCTGAGAGTGCTGGTTGCAGCTATTGCGATAATCGCGTATATAGTCGCGCACGAGTTGGTTCACGGCGTGTTTATCAAAATATACTCGGGCAAAAAGGCTTGGTACGGGTTCGAAGGGGTGTACGCCTATGCCGGAAGCGACGCCTATTTCAGCAAACGTCAATATGTGGTAATTGCGCTCTCGCCTGTTGTGCTGCTGGGGGCCGTTCTTTTACTGCTCAACATCTTACTACCGCAGCGGTTCTGGGTAATTTACATAGTGCAAATGACGAATCTCTCCGGGGCAGCAGGAGATTATTATATGACATGGCTTATGAGCAGGCTGCCCCCCGATGTGCTGGTTAAAGACGAAGGCGTATCCATGACGATATATTCTAAGTTGGCAAAAGAGTGAAATCCTGTCATAGATAAGCGTTGATATAAATTTCAAGTGTCAAATTCAACAGTCAAGTTGTTTTTATCCCATACGAGCAGTATCGTCGCAGAAAGTTTATATTAGTTGTTGTTATGAATTGTTGGAGTAGTGGTAAAAAATGAACAAAATATTAGCAGATAATTTCAAATGCATTGAAGGGAGCTTTGTTTTCTATTTGCACGAAATGGCAGAGTTTAATGAGTTAGCCTTTTGGGATTATTATAATTCAATTGTTGCATTAACTACACTCGCAAAAGAAAATAGTCACTTAGATAGAAAACTGCTAGATATGGTTTGCAATACATACGACTATATTTTACGTAGTTTTATGTGGCATTTTCATCCAAAGGACTTGTACTCTATCTCTAATTTACCAGAAGATAATCTGCCTCTGTACATTGAGCGTTTAGAGTTTGCCTTTAATGGCTTTATTAGAGGACAAATCTATGATGATAATATTTTTGAACTTCCAAACCCCACGATAAATGATAAACTATAGGGCCCGTACCTAATAAACATTATCCCCAGACAAGCAAAGCGCTGACAAAAATAGGACGCCGCGTGCATATTCCTATTGCTTGTATAGGATATGACGTCATCAATACTTATCTGCGACAGAGTATTTTTCGCCGTGAAGGGAAAGATTACTTTTAAGTGCAAAGGGGGACGTCGCGTGACTGACTTTAAGGCCGCCATCTTTGATCTGGACGGAACGCTGCTTGATTCCATGGCCATGTGGGAAAAAATCAGCGCCGAGTTTCTCGCGAAGAAAGGTCTGCCAATCCCCGATAATTACAGCGATGAAATTTACTCCCTCACCTTTAGGGACGCCGCCCGGTATACGATTAATCTGTTTGGCCTGAGTGAGCTGGAGCATGATTTGATCGGCCAGTGGAACGAAATGGCCCTGCATGAATACAGCCACAACGTTGGGCTAAAACCTTATGCAAAGGAGTATCTCGCGGCGCTGAAATCCCGCGGGGTCAAGCTGGCGACCGCGACGGCGCTTCCTCATGTGCTTGCCCAGGCAGCGCTAAAAAATAATGGCATCGACGATTATTTCGACGCGTATTGCTCGACAGATGAGGTGGGGCGCGGCAAAGATTTTCCCGATGTGTTTTTGCTGGCCGCGCAAAGATTAGCCGTGCCGCCGGAGCAGTGCGTTGTCTTCGAGGATTTGCCGCAGGGCGTTGTCAGCGCAAAAGAGGCGGGGATGAAAGTGGTCTGCATTTACGACGCCCGCGCAAGAGAGCAGCGGGAACTTATGCAAAAAACAGCCGACCTGTGCCTTCACGATTTCGAGAGGGCCCCCATTCCCGCGAAATGTTAAAGCTGTTTAGAGCAGCGGCGTTGACGCGGCGGT
>Ga0123355_10003407_pt1 | contig 22762 bp, 10 predicted proteins | sample TergutEmb28metaG_3_FD_89872 | JGI IMG/M metagenome (GOLD analysis project Ga0123355, IMG submission 89872) | Embiratermes neotenicus P1 segment gut microbial communities from Petit-Saut dam, French Guiana - Emb289 P1 | ecosystem: Host-associated > Arthropoda: Insects > Digestive system > Gut ... | reverse complement strand
TAGAATTAATAGAGGACGAGCAGCTATAACGAAACTAAACAGCATTTTGTGGGACCGTGATGTGACCCTCAAAACAAAGACTCATATTTATCATGCAATAGTTAAAAGTACAATTACATATGCGGCAGAAACACGGTGTTTAAAAGCAAAAACGGTAGCAAAACTGAATTCCACAGAAATGGACTTTTGGCGACGCTCGGCTCGAATTTCCAGGAAGGACAAAATTAGGAACACTGTTATTAAATAAAAAATGAATGTAACAAGGTCTCTTTTAGACGTTATTAAGACTCAACAACTGAAATGGTATGGACATGTTCAGAGAATGGAAGAGGGGAGATTACCAAAAAATTTATGAAATGGAGCCCACCAGGAAGAAGGAGACGAGGTAGACCTAAAGCTACCTGGGCGGAAGGGATTAGAGGACTGATGGGAGAAAAGGGATTAACAGAAGAAGACAGGAAGGACAGAGACAAATGGAAGAAAAAGATAAGATAATTGTCAAATGGGCGCAGGAAAATGTGGAAACGTCGAACCTGATAAATAATAATAATAAATATATTAATATAAATGTAAATGGGATCCCATATAAATTGGCGATCTTGCACTGTATGTACCAGCTTTATTAATTGTGAAATGGCCTGATGATGGCCATTATGGCCGCAACTAGTAGCCATTAATATAATAAATATATTGTTGTGTTAGACTGAGTACATATATATATATATATTTTTTTTTTAATTTTTGTCGTTATACCGTGTATTTTGATATCTATATAGTTCATACACCAACAAATGCACTCTTTATTAAACTTGACAAAGTTTTAAAATTTACATTAAAAATCACTTTGACTTGCTCCTACATGTTTCGGTCTACGGCTATCATCAGGGAGCCTTCACTAGAGCCTAACTAAAGTTATATTTAGGTTAAGATTCGGTAAAAACTACGTCGTTACATGTCATGTGGTGGTGTGGCAGCATGCACTGTGCGCTGTGTTGAGTGCTACTGTGTCGCACTCAACACAGCGCACAGTACACACACCATAACTATGACATGCTGCCGCACCACCGCATAGCATACAACGACGTAGTTTTTACCGAATTTTAACCTAAATATAACTTTAGCTAGGCTCTAGTGAAGGCTCCCTGATTACGGTCGTAGACCGAAACATGTAGGAGCAAGGCAAAGTGATTTTTAATGTAAATTCTAAAACTTTGCCAACTTTAATAAAGAGTGTATTTGTTGCTTATGAAATTTATAGATATATAATTTGGTTTTATCATTGTAGGACGCACTGCCGGTATAGACACAATACATTTGTAACTGCTTACGGATATTTTTTAAATTTAAGTTCCCAGTCTTCGGATAGGAAAAAAAAAATACTTCCCATAATGTCTGTACTTTAATTACGATAATAATATATGGTTTTTGTACATTGTTTAAAAACGTGGGGAAAAACAAGTGTTCGAAGAGACAGCGCATCAGTTGTTGTAGGTACGTAATTCCCATTATCGTTAAAATATAATATTTTTCTACTCGTTTGTGTTATTTTAAAATTTAAAATACAACCACACCGAATTAATATCGGTAATAATTATCAGTAATTAAGGCTTAATACACATGGTCTTCACAAAAGAAGTAAACACTTCCAAAAATGTATATTTTGGAATGACTCTTAGCAAGGCCGGTCCCAGTGGCCTAGCGGTCTACGGCGTAGGTATGCGGCTGTTCGCCTGCTTAGATTTGGGTTCGGATCTTACAGGGGGCATGGATGTCTGTCTGTTGTGAGTGTTGTGTGTTGTCAGGTAGAGGTCTCTGCGATGAGCTGATCACTCTTCCATAGCAGTCCTACCGACTGTGGTGCGTCGTTATGTGTGATCTAGAAACCTCGTGAATTAGGAGACCCTGGCCCACTGGGGGCTGTCGTGCCAAACAAACATTAGTAAGTAAGGTGATATGTACCTTGTTTGGTAAAGGAACAGTATAAGTTTGTGCGGTTGCTTACAGGCACTCGATGTGTTCACATTTTGTCACACGGCAAACGTCGATTCTATGGTCCGTCTCTCGCCACAATCATTCAAGCATGTCTGCTGTAACAGAGACAGCTGCCTCCAAAATGCGTCGTTTCAATTCGTCAACGTCTCTTGGCAAAGGTGGCAATTACACTAAATCCTCAGTATGTCCCCATAAAAATAAATCACATGGCGTCAGATCCAGCGATCTTGGGGCTCCCGCAGCTTGGCGGATGCTCATTTAAATGTGCATGGATGGCTCTATGAAAGTGGGGAGGTACCCCAAATGCTCTCCAAATGGCATGCATGTACACACGAGTAGACACAATGCTGGTCTTATAAGCATAGTGGTTTGCTCTCTAGGAAGGGAAGTAGGCTAATTATTAAGACGGTCGATGAAGAGCGAAGGTAGTCCCAAGGTCCACTCTGCCCATTGTCTCTCCTGTTCCACCATGAACCTAGTCCCGTCCTTTAATTATGGGATGGATAGGCAAACGCCTGGCGTTGGGAGGAAATAATTGCCGTAGGCGAATTATGAAAGTATTGGAAGTAAATTATAATTGTAAAAATATGAGTACAATACGGGTAGTTGCGTCTACCTATGGTTGTGAATATTGATTATGTCATACATTATACGTGAGTATGGAGCAATTTTTCGGTTATGTTTAAAGAATAGAACAAAATTTTCTACGTTTTCAGTACACCTTCTACATGATTAATTTATGTTGTGGTTCCGAAAGACAACAATATCTCGTCCATTATCCGTGGACTATTAGATATACGCGTAGATTTCGTCCTTCTCACTTTACACAACTCGCCGTGCTAGTTCGGCAACTTCTCCTTCAACTCAATCTTGCGTGAAGTCTAAGTTCAGGTATTAGGTAACACAAAGGAGACAAAATATCAAAATTTTAGTAACAGTTAATGAATTACAATTGCACGATGGGTTTTACAGCTTGATGAACGAAATATGCATACGAATGCATGCAATTTGTTACATTAATCTTATTCTTCTCTGCTTCTAGGCTACATAGTCTCATCTGTCCAGTAGCTTCCTATGCTATCTGGGTTTCTTCCCTGTCTTGCAATTCAGGTGTCGTACAAGTAATATGGAAATTCCAGTTGCTTCTTCTTTTGTTGGTCACTTATTCATCCTCCGGTTTCTTGGCTTCTTGCACGGTACAGTCTAGATTCCCTCTATCTTCCTTGTTCCGTTCAATTCCGCTCTTTCTAGTACTGGTATACTAAACCAGCAACATCTGGCACCTAAATAGACCAATATAAAAGAGAGATCGCCATCCAATCGAGCATCGACTAATACCAAGTCTTGATGTCTTTACAGTAATATTAGTTCAGGCAACTGATTAACATTTTGTGTAATTATATTTACATAAGGTAATCAACAGCTGTTCAAAAGTAGCTGTAAATCAATAGTGGTAGGCTATTTTGCTAACAATCTAATTTGCTAACAATTTAACGAGTTTAAAATTAAACAATTAATGACAACGCACGTCTTTCTCATTCCATCGCCATTTTCACACTCCACTGATAAACTTTATACCCAAACTAAATTTATACATTATTTTTAGTTTATACATCGTCATTACCCAACACAGATGAATAAACTGCCTGTTTTACATACAGAGTTTATGGTTGGGAATCTGAAGGAGATACAATTTGGAAGATCTAGCCGCACACAGAAGATAATATTAAAACGGAAATTAATAAGAGAATGTGAGGATGTGGACTGGTTTCATCTGGCTCAGGACAGGAACCTGTGGCGTCACCTTCGGAACACAGTAATGAACTTTGGGGTTTCATAAAATATGCGGAATTGCATGAGTAGCTGAAGAGCTACTAACTTCTGAAGAAATTATCTGCCTCAGGAAGTTAGTTAATTAGTTGAGTACACTTCCTTTACAATTTTTATACAAACAATAAAAATTAGGGAAGCATTTGTCCTGTAAGGAACTGATTAACTTTAGTGTCTTCTCTTTCAGGAACGTTAGTTTCCACCAGCGAGTAAAATATTGCATTCTTCCTATCTGCCGGACACACTGACCTAGCAGCCATTTTACTGTAATCAATTCAATATGGAGGAGGAGTATTTGAAACTTGCGTGGGAAGAACTAAACCCCGCTACCCAATAAACGAACAAAAAGACGCGAGAGTGAAATATTCACGGTACATTTGGTCACTGACGTCACAGAAACTTCATTGATAGACTCCATCCATAGGAAAATGGATTACTTCGCTACAGATGAGCAAAGGAAATTGGGTTCTGTGGTGTTGTGCGCAGAATGGCTTCCATTTTGTAGAGCTTGTCCTCTATACGCGACACGATGTGTGGTTGACGGAGATAAGAACTACTAACATGGTTATAGATTCCCCCAAGTGTGGAATAGACTGCCACTGATTACACGCTAACAACAGTGCACATACAATCTGCCCCCTGCATTTCGCATTGACTAGAAATTGAATTATGGGCACTACCCACTTGTATTCCACGCTCCTGAAAAGCAACCTCTACCCATTTGGTGTGTTTTTAATTTCGCGTTTCTTTAATTAAAGGAATCTAAGTAAACCTCCTACACATACACAAACAACTTACGAATCTTATTCATTCTCTGATAAGTGAGAAATTTTTGGCCATCTTAGAATGAATAAAACACTGTGACTTTGGTTAGAAATTGTTTCGCGTATAATGAACATCAAAACTGAGAGGACAAACGGGCCGGTTTCATATAAATACTGGACTCCTTACTGGTGTAAACGCAGGTTGTTTTCTGCAAGCAACGGCTGAAGAAGACTTCACTGCACTCCACCGCCTTCCAGGCTAACATATCTACTTAGGACAAACAGGTGAGCTACCAAAGAAAATGTAGAGCGCCTGCTTTCATTTGTCACTCACTAAAATTCACAGTTGCTTCGGGCTTTGGGAGTTGTTAAAACAAATGTGAACAGAAATATTGTAATATTTGAGGTTCTCACAGCGGTGCAGATAAAGATATAATGCCGGCCGTAGATATATAACTTTGACCTATTTACAATACGGCGCATCATCATATCCCAGAAGACTTCAGAAATATTCGCGATGTAAAAAACTGAATCATTCAACAGCTAGAAAATTTGGGTCCTGACAGTGTTTGAGCGGCTATTCGGTCTCTCTCTCTCTCTCTCTGTGTGGAGAGTTTTTTCATTTTCTCAAAAACCCCTTCATCACTTACAAATCAACCAACATGACCGCCAATAAACAAAGCTATCTTTGTCTTTGTTTGAAGGCATATTCATCAAAACTGTCAATATTGTTAGATGTTCTCTTACATTATTGCTTTTTGGCCAGAGTACCCAATGTGGTAGCCTTTTTTTCTTCCCTACTTTCTTGTCGCTCATTAACCGTTCCTCCGATACACTTTTCAAGCACACCTGTTGCACTTGTCCACTTTCTTAGGGCATGTTTTAGTTCTATGGCGTAATCTGGTGTGCTACGTCTCTTTAGTTACCTCCGTCGGCCCTAAAATCGTAAACATGAGCAGCAATATGTAGCGAATTACCATGCAGTACTTTTAAATTCACCTTTCTTGGTATTAAAGGCATGTTCCTGTGCGTGTAAATCGCGAGAAATGCCTTCTTAAATAATTTGAGGACATAACAAGTAACTTTTTATACAGGGTATTGAAAGAAAGGGTTACGGGCTTTAAAGTGTATAGTACTCACTTAAATGAGCACGAAAGTCCCAGTCGGCATAAGTCCAAAAACCAATGCCCGCTGAGATATGGTTGATTCTCGTGTGTCTCTACAGCAGGTGCCCTGTGTGATCCCCACGTATGTCAACACAACTTTCGACTCTCGGTAGCACAGAACTGCATATTCTTTCAAGAATTCCTCGTTTTATTCGCATCTCCAAACAGGCATTATCTACTCGTGGCTGTAAGTAATTGATCGGTTCTGAATACACCACAGTATTTGACTGTCCTCACAGCCAAAAATCCAGAGGATTTAGGTCACAGGATCGTGCAGGCCCGTTGACTGAGCATCGACGTCCTATTCACTGTCAACTGTAAGTCTGGTTAGGTGCTGTCTAAACACTTTGGTGTATTCAGAGCCGAACGATTACTGACAGGTGTTACAGAAAACAGTAGATAATGCCTGTCGGGAGATTCCAGTAAAACCAGGAATTTTTTAAAGAGTAAGTAGTTCCGTGCGACCAAGATTCGGAAGTCGTGTTGACATGCATGGGGACCACACATAGCACATGCTGCAGAGACAACACAAAAATCACTCATATCTCAGCGATCATTGGTTTTTGGATGTCTGTTGACGGGGAATTTTTCTGCTCGTTTAGGTGAGCACTAGACACCTATAGCGTTTTTCTTTCACCACCCACTACACAGTCACTAGTGACATTGCAATCGTCTCTTCCTCATTCATATTACAATACGTCTGGTAGTGTATTACTGACGTAAGGACATTACCGGATGTGCGGCAGAGTCTAACCCAGTGGCATCAAGAAAAATCGCACAGAATCAATGAAACCGCTAATCACAATGTTTCTGCATTATTAATCACACTCGTAACAAGTACCTTTCCAGCCACTGCTACTCATACTGTGGGCAGACAGACACCACCACAAGGTGTTACTGCTACTGGTAGGTCCTCGGGTTAGGAATAAACAAAACATGAGTGGTCAAGAATCGCTACGGTAATTATAATAACGCAGTAACGTTCCGTCCGCAATACGCAACACGTTAGCTCCAGAAATGGACCACTTGCGCCGCACCACAGGTGGCGTTGAGTTTTCTATTAAATTCCTCATCTCAATATGCTTGTATTTATAAATCAACGGCGAGAAATGCACGGAACTCCCGATATAAAGTGCAGTAATATTTTGTAACAGAAGGCACAGTTCATATACACCATGCAGTAACGCGTGGATATAGATCGTCATACATTAGGCCTATTCACTACGGTACTATATGGAGAGGAGTGGTCAGCTTCAAGCTCCGGCCGCTTTTATCCAACAAAGAGATCTAAGATTTTCATGGGACTGGGTGGGCTCCAGAGCCGGCTCTTCCAAACAGTACCCAGCTTATGAATTTGATGTATGTTTGTCTGTGCATCGTTGTATAAGCTTAGAGAAGAAAACCAACTAGACGCTACTGAATGCTTAATTGCACAAATAATCTGCTCAACATGTTTCGGGCACTTATATGCCCATCATCAGGAGGTCGAGACTATACTTGTGCTATTACCGCATATGGTGTGTAATGCCTTGGTTGCTGGTGGTCGGCGGTCAGGTGGAGGGCAGCAGGCTATGCATCCGGGATGAGGGAAATTTGCACAATTTCCCTCATCGCGGACGCATAGCCTGCTGCTCTGCTCCTAACAGCCGACCACCAGCAACCAAGGCATTACACACCATATGCGGTAATAACGCAAGTATAGTCTCGAGCTCCTGATGATGGGCACGTAAGTGCCCGAAATATGGCGAGCAGATTATTTGTGCAATTAAACGTTCAGTAGCGTCTAGTCGGTTTTCTTCTCTACGCTTATACCCAGCTTACTCTCCAATTGGCTAATTCTCCCCCTTGAACATTCAATAATTCAGTTTAAAAACACATACAAATATTTGATGCTGTTTTCCTACAACTTCAATTGCATCGTATCGTCTGCAGCAGACACGCTTTTGACATGCGGAAGACGCGTCTCAAGATCTTGCCGGCGCGATGCCTGGCCATGATCGGCTTCTTGTTGCTCTATCTCGCATGTCCCATCTTGGCAGAGCTGTCTCGAGCCCAACCTGACCGCGGATTGGCATCGTTCTTCCAGCTACAGAAGTTAGAACACTGCGCAAGGTACGTACGCAAGTAATTACTTAAGTTGGCCTCTTTCTACCAGCTACTACAGTTAGTACACTGCGCCAGGTACATAATTACTTAAACTGAAGTCATTTTTCCAGGTACAAGAGTTAGTATACTGTGCCCGGTACATTATTACTTCCGTTGCGAGTAGGACAAACAATTACCGCACCTCATATCTATTTATCTCTCCCTTTATCGCCATCCGCATTACGTCCAGCTTAAAGCGTATAATGCAAGGTTACAGGCGATCAACACAATAAAAACGTACGAACCATCGGCGTTGTTCAGAACGAACTTCCTTATCCTACGTCTCTAACATTTCATATTGCTACGAGCGACTTACCTTGGTGACAGAGGTGGAAATCAGCGCCAGTGTGTGTGGAAAATCAATTTAATTCCTGAATATTTAACGTTAAATTAATTTAATTCATACCTGCATTCAAAACTGAGCGATACTTCAATGTAAATTTTGCACGTGGTAGTTATAAGGTAAGCTGGTTAGGAATATGTTAGAGCAGATGTATCCAAAACACGTCTCACGAAAATAAAACGCAATTCGTCCCCCTCTAACTGTTCAGACAGTGGTGTGGATAACGGCCCCGCAGGCCTCGTAGGTCTGAAGCGCCCCAAAAGAGCAGAATATTCAATTATTTTTTTTCCATTGGTTTCCTTTTTCCTGACAGAATCAAGTATTCTGAGAGATCTGTGAGTGACTTGACTAATAATTTAGGGGACCCCCGACTACCGAGTCGCAGTGGGCGGGGACGATATGGTATGTAAGCCAGTGGGTTTGGATTTTGTTAAGGACGGATATTGAAATACATAACTTCCTGAAATATGATCTCTTGGTAAGCGCACTTTTACTGAGCACACAGCATGGCATTGAATTTTAACTGGGAGCGCATGTCCGTTCGTTGACATGACAGCTTCCAAGCGTTTGGAACGCCTCAGTTCCAACCCTATCCCCAAATTAATTCAAATTAACGCGACATGACACTGAGATTGTTATAACGTCTAATACCAATATCACAGTATTCTGGAATGTGACCCCGTGCAGCTTGGTAGTGGGTATCAGCGTTTCAGGGAAACGTGTTGTCCATCTTCAGAGCAAAACTCTAAAATAGAAACAGTACATCCAGCTACTCCGTGCTCTGAATAATATTCTTAGATCTGTGTGTAAAGCATATCAGTAGGTGTGAATCATTAACATTCTACTTAACGAATGTTTAACTGCAAAATTTATTCTCGTGAGGTGTTTTTGCCTCTCAGTCACGGTTATCCACCTCCGTATTGCAAGTTGCACTCTTCGGAATTTAAATAACACACGACTCACATTTTCATATGGCGCTTGTTCAACTAAATGCATGGTCTTGAAAAGTTACCCAGCCGAAAGAAAATTTAAGTTCTCGTAAAAGTCAAAAGACTGTACCTATGAAGAGAAAAGCCTGCTATTGGAGGCTAGCCTCGGTAATTTCAGTCCAAATTACATCCCCACACCTTGTCCCGCTGGGAAAATTGTCAGTACCGTTTCGCCGTCTATGCCTAGGTCTTCCGACCTACGTCATTAATTTTTCCGATCCAAATCGTTGATGAATTTCACATATCCTACATGCATGCTATGTGTTCAACACAGATAATCCTTCGTGTATTCACTGTAATGGCATTTGGTAACGTATAAACAAGTACATGGCAGCCCCTGACTGTAATTTATTCCACCACATCTCCCTATATTCTCAGGTCTAAATGCTAGCTTCAACGCTTTTCTCAAACACCCTTAATATAATGCATGTCCCTAAAACTAGAGCGAGAGACCAAGATTCCCACTAGAACAGACCAAGTAGAATCCAATAAGCGTTTTGTCAGCACAAATTAGGGCTTTGCAGAAAACTGAACTTTCCTATAAGTGGCAAGAAAAGCAGCTGGCATTCTGCATTACTTAAACTGTTTTTTTCTTTTTTGTCCGAACGCTAATAAATATGCACTTTTTGGCCATGCTGCTTCTGTGAGATGTAGAAATCAGTGGGATAGTTCAATCGATACGCGTTCAGAATTTGCACCGCAACATGCCAACGTAAAGAAGTACAGGTCCATGTATTGTTCACCGCAGCACTAAACGACGGTGGGAAGTCAGTTTAAAGTCGCAGTTGCTATATCACGAGGCACAGAATCTGCACAGCCCAATGGGCAGAGGGCTTGACGAACACCAGGGCCGGTCTGGGTGCCGTTCCAAGAATTTGCTGTGCTCATCTTCGGGTCGTTACTGTGCGCAGACCCATGTACAGCCCTTGCACACTCTCGTTATACATTGTAATATTATTTAAACAACAGCAATTATCCATTCTAAACCTTGCATAATATACCACGTATACATAACTAAATACCTGAATAAGCAAATGCAGGGTTTTTTCTTTAATAAGTGGTAGTTATCGACTAATCAAACCGCACGTCGTCACAAAATATGTAGGCAGTTCTCTTGCTCTGTACACATATTCAAGAGATCATGAATTCCAGTCTCGGTTCGTAGACCGGTTATTCTGACCGAAATTCCTTTTCCACAGCCCACCGGAGGATCCCGGGGAAGGAGGATGCGTGAATAGCCGGAACGCTCAAATGAAGAGGACTCGGACTGTTTCACGGGACAACGGACTTGCTCATACTTGCTTCACCACTGATGTATTCCTACTGGAAAACACCTGTTCAGTGGACCAGCGCCCTGAAGGGAGCACTGAAGGACATCCTAAACCAGTAACACCACTTACTAGGACCGCTCCTAGAAGGCTCTTGGCTGCTCGTTCAAAAGACGCGCCTGAAACAACCCTTAATGTGCATGCTCCACGGCGCCAGATAAAGTACAGGTCACTGAAAAAAAGCCACGCTCCCCGCGAAGAACTTGCAATAGGATCTCAGCGCCGAGAAGCAATATCAACACGAAATTTATTAGCTGCGAGGAATGGTGAGAGAACTGCTTCAGAAAGAACTGATACTAAAAGGAGATCCCTGTTCATGGAACGTGGCGTACCTAAGAAGACGGCTGAGAAACCACTTCCCCGCAAAATATCAGAGCTAAAGGTACGGAGAAGAGGGTCAGCAGAAATACAGGCCAATATTGTAACTGCCGCTGAACAGGCTGCATTAGCCAAAGAAGGCGTTTCTAGGAAAATGTCAACGGAAATGCGCACTTCACGAAAAATAATGGAACGAAAAATGCATGAAAGGGATGGATCCAGGAGATTGGCATTTGAAAATCAATCTGCTCCCGAACGTTCTGCAGGCCGAGAATTCAATGTCCATAGCACAGCGTCAACTGAACGAAGATCTCCTCTGAGGGTATTACGGGATCATAGGCTCTCCAAGTCTGATACAAGGAAACTGTCGGGCGAAAGAAAATCTGAAAGAAGTGTGTTAAGTGATAGCAGAAACAGGGAACTTACTGTATCTAGGACATCAGCAACAACAGAGTCATCGAGGCGGATCCTAGCAGAACACAGATTGCTCGAAAACGGAAATTCTAGAAGAATATCCTCTGAAAGACAATCATCTCCAAGATTGGCGTCAGACAGAATTTCTGAAAAGTTATTTCGGTCTCGGGTATCTTCTAAACCGATTTTCTCTTATGCTAAACTCTCTCGTAGCGCCTCATCCGACATCCGTCAAGATGATAGTAATAATATAAGGGCAGTATCTGAAAGAGCTCTAACTAGCCGGCTTGCAACAGAGCGTTTTGGTTCCGAACGGCGATCAAGTTCAAGGGTGGTACAGGCAGAAGGGCGAAGATCTTACGCAGAGGGGGCGCTTTCTAGAAGAAACTCCATTCATGAAGCTGTAAATTCCAAAAGACGATGTTCAACAAAACGCTTGCCCGAGAAAAACATTTTTTCCGAAGGAATAACTGCAATCCGGAGGACAGCCAGAAGCATCTCTTCCGACACATCAACTAACAGCCGTGTCTCCAGCACATTTCCTTTTACCGGTGTCATTATTAGAAATTCTGGTAGGTTATATGAAGGACGCCCAAGTATGAAGTCTCACGACAGAGTATTTCGCTCACTGCCTTCCGTTCAACTTGTATCGTCTTCCGAGGTAAAGCAAAACGAGAAACGGTCTTCTGAGGCTCTTTCTAGAATAAAACCAAGAAGTCGAAGCGTAATAATACCCAAAGACAAACCATCCTCCAGAACCTTAACTGATCCTACACAAATATCTATGATGTCTAAAGAACGGCTTCCTCAAATTTCTGGTAACAGACTGTCGCCATCTTGGAACTCGGTAGATCGCAATGCTGGATACCGAACTGCAGATAATCGAAGAAACAGTGCATCTGCGTTTGAAGAGAGACGTAGTATGCAATTAAGTCGTGAAAGGCGATCTTTATCATCGGGATCGTCTCACCGCCGTTCTTTATTTGTGAAACCGGAGGAAAGCCTGCCTTCTTCCGTCAGATCATCGCCATTAAATTCCATAGTAACTACAAGATTCTCAGAGGAAAGAAGGGTTTCAAGAGCATCACCTATCACACGTCGTCTACTTACAACATCTGCGGCAAGACTTTCTGCAAATATCTCAGACAGGCGACTGGATCAAACTGTATCTTCGCGATTATCTGCATTTACTGCTCCAAGAAAGATGTCCAACGAACGGGTATTAGCGCAACGTTCAAAAATGAGAAGAACTGTTTCTCCTAGCGTAAGTGACAAGCGTTTATCTATAGAAACTCCCACTTATAGGAATAACCACGTCACCGAACCTATTGCAAGGCACAATCTCATCAGAACTTCGGCAGAACGAGCACTGGTCCTCAAAGACTCTAAAAGACAGTATGCGAAAAATATAATCGCACTCACTGATTCAATCGGGGCTTCTAGTAGGCGAATAACCTCCGAGAAGGATTCTAGGTCTACTAAAGGATTGGTAACTACCAGGGATTCCAAGAAGGTTTTCGCCAAACAACGGACACCGGTAACGGGTTCTAGAAGATTTACTGAACGTCTGAATTCTGCAAAGATTTCCGCGAAAATTTCTACTGAAAGACTTACATTGGAAAAGGATCTCAGGAGATCTGCCGAACGTTTGGCATCTATTGGAGATTCAATGAGGATATCCGCTGAACGACTAAGACTATCGAGGTCTTCTGAGAATTCAGCATATACTAAGATCTATAGAAGGGTTTCTGAAAAACAACTGATGCCCGAAAGGAATTCTAAGAAATATGATGATGGTTTGGCATCTATCAAGAACTCCAGGAGGGTTTCTGCTACACGACGAACATCTGAAAGGCAGTCAAGAATTTCTGATGAACCTTTTTCACAGGCCAGGGATTCAATGAGGATTACTCCTGATTCTAGAAAACTTTCTGAAAGCACATTTCGTTTCAGAGACTCCCAGAAGTTGTCAGCCGACCGACACGCATTAGAGAGAAATTCTAGGCGGTCTGTCAAACGTTCACTCTCTGTAAGAAATTCCAGAACAATTTTAACTGGACTTAAAAATCCGACAGATTCCAGTAGGTCCGAAGAGCGTCTGTCATTCCTCAGTAATTCTAGGAAAAACTTGGCCGAACGAACTGCAACTCTAAGGTACTTAAAGTCCACAGAAAGTTTGCCTCTCCTCAGGGATTCAAGAAGTAGTTCACGCGGACTTGAGCATCAGAGGTCTTCTAAAGGGCCTGCTGAACGTCTTGTAACTCTCAGGCATTCTAGGGTTGATAAAGGTCGTGTAACAACTCAGAGAAATTCCAGATCGGCTGAACATTTCACACCTCTCATGAACTCCAGAAGGACCTCTACTGAACGCCTCGTTACTCGATACTATAGGCCCCTTGAACATTTGACATCTTCCAGAGATTCAAGGACCATTTCAACGGAACGATTGACAAGTCAGAGGTCAGCTGAACTATCAGGGCGGTTTGAAATTGGGACTGATTCTACTAGGTCTTCTGAAAGAATTAATGTTAACAGAAGTTATAGAATAACGGATGAACCTGTAGCATTCACAGGGGCTTCCAGAAGTAGCTCATCAGAAAGGCTGTCATTTAAAAGAAATTCGAGAGTTACATCAACTGTGAGGACGGTTAGGCGAACGAATGGTGATTTGGCATTCGCCACACGTCACAGGATTTCTCCTGAAGAAATGGAAATCCAAAATAACTTTAAACCCTCAGCCGTGCGCTTGGCACATGTGAAGGGTTCTAGGGGCGCTTCTACTGAACACTTATCTCAGGGCTCTCTCAGATCTGCTGAACGTATTCCAAATATTTTGGGTACGAGAAGGACTACTGCAACACGACAGATTTCTGAGAGGAATTTAAACCGCAAGACTGAACGTTCGTCATATGTCAGAAATCCCAAAATATCTTCTAACCGATGGGCATATGAAAGGGAGTCTAGACGCACTGTTAAACCGTTAGCGTTGGTAGATTCCAGAAAAGTTACAGGCAAGAGATATTCTAGTCGCTCAGTTGAACATTTAACATCAGTTCGAAGTTCAAGGATATCTGCTGAACTGAAGACAATTAGGAATTTGGGACGATCAGTCGACCATTTCACATCAGTCAGAAATTCCGGGATCCTCGCTGAACGAATAGGTTCAGATAGGCGCTCTACTGATCGTCTGGTATCTATCAGAGACTTCAGAAGGGGTTATACCGAACCACTGGAATCTGAAACGAATTCTGAAAGATCACTTATAGGTCTGGCAATCAACATGAATTCCAGAAGGATTTATACTGAACGACTGGTATCTGAGAGAAATTCTAAACGATCACTTGGGCATTCGGCTAATCTCAGGAATACACGTAGATTGTCGACAAATGGTTTATCATCTGTAAGGAATCCTAAGGCAACAGCCGAGAGACTGAAATCTCTAGGAAGTTCTGTACGAGTAACTCATGAACGACAACCCGTTTCAAAGAAATCTACATCTGACCACCTTGCAACCAGCAAATTGATGGATCGAGTATCTACCAGGATCATTTCCTCTGAACGTCGCATCTCACGGCCTGAACATCTCTCCACCATTCACATCACTTCAAAAGGTCTAGTACACCACGATGCCACAAGAATGTCAAACATGAGAAATACAAGGCAGGCTAATGGACATATCTCAAAGAATGAAGCTCTGCACCAGGGTTTTGGACTTGCTGAGAAATATTTTAGTACTATGGATAATACAACACTGAAGACTGAATCATTTTTTGGTATTGCTTCGTCAATGGAAAAGTTTCGGAAGTCTGCTGTGGGTTTTATGTCAACTCAGTATTCCAGCTGGTCTGAGAAGGTCACTGAATATGTAAACTGTGTACTAGCTTCTCTAACTGTAATGTGGCCTGCACTAGCAATATGGAAGGAAGGTGTTGCAACATCCCTGATAAGCTTTGATGGGGAATCAACATTCTCACCTAAGTTCAATCATCTCAACAGTTTCTTCACTGAGAAGGTAAACTGTCTACACTCGTAAATTACACTGTTTTAGTAGTAATGTCTGAGAACCATACACAGAAGGGTGTTTGGATGTAAAAATGCATGCACTTAGACGCTCTCTAGCCCAAGGGAGTTAAGTGAACATTTCCCTTCTCGTCCTACAAAAAAATCTCTAGGCATCCTATTGACAGGAGGGTGGTTAGGCATTAGCGACATCTGGGACAGAGCAGTATGGACAATAATTTCACATGTTGTAGGATTAGTCTCATGTCATTCAGCCCACGTTGAATACATTCCCAAGTTCCACACATTAAGTGTTTCAGGTCTCTGCCCCTCTGTCTTCAAACGTAGGGTGCCAGTTACCTAGGGACACATTGCCATATCCTAGACAAATGGAGACTTCAACTGTACTGCTTAAAAAGCCTAAAAACTCATACATAAACTGTTTTATTAACTATATTAAATATTTTCCAAATTCAGGATATATTTGGCTCAAATTCCAAGTGCTACACAGAATAATAATGAGGTAGGCTTTTGTGTGAAGTTGGCAACTGCTCTTTCATAGATGTCCTCCTCAACTGTTACGATAGAAGTGAACAGCTACCGTATACCTTGAACTCCTAAGCTGGGGCTTCATAACTGATTGAACATTTTGCTAGCATGATTTATATTTTAAAAACTCCAGGCATAGTGACTGTAAAATTTACTTTTACACCAAAATCACAAGAACCTTTATATATACAAGGTAACTGATTTACAAAACATGGCACAGCAGTGCCATACTCACCCAGTAAATATGCATCCTAATTGGCCCAGGATCAGTCATCATTCAGTTCCTCCAGGAAACCACTATTGCCTCTTGTCAATTCTAACTGCAACATAATAAAATCCTTTTTGTTCTTATAGAAACTAAATTACAAACAAATCAAATAATTTCAGTAACTTTTTAAAGTTAAACTACCAATCATGATATGTAATTAACACTTTTATGTGAATTTCATTTCCAGAGCTTCTTGTCCACTTTCTCTTCATGCTTACACCATTCATTTATTCTTAAAATTTTCAATAAAACGCTTACTAAGAGGAGAATATAATTTTATTGTTATTATGAAATATGACAGATAATCACAGCAGCAGCAACAGTTGATGTATCTGGGTAAGAACTCTATCCTGAATCACTGTAGGGATTCAAGACACATACTAGTAATACTAATGATCATACTGCATTCACAACATAATATACATTTACATTCAATTTCATCAAGTCTTTAAATGTGAATTACATGTCTAATGATAATTAGTTCAGGTATGAACTCCTCTTCCAGCCAATCTCCAACTATGCTTTCGTACCTGATGGCCTGACTTTCTTTGACTCCACCAAGACATCTCCTCCAGTCATGAGGTAAGTATAAACCTCCTGTACTGCATGATTACATTGCAGGAAAATATTTTAGAAACCTGAAAAAAAGAAATTAAACAAAAGTACTCAAGTCAACAATTGCTATTTTAGGACATTTGTTCTGAAATTTCCTTCCATAGCACACACATTTATGAGTCTTAGCAGAACATGTCTGATCATAAAGTACACATCAGTACTGATAACTGTGATAACTTACGTTCTATTTATGGTCTGTTAAAGACACTCAGTAGTTCAGATTAATGTACGATAATATGGGAAGGATGATGGAAAATATGTGTAAAGAAGCAGTTATGGTCACATTTAAGATCTTGTCCCCACATTTGCTTGAAAGTACTGAGAAATACCACAAAAATACTGAAACAAGATAGCTGGTCTCTGGACTGAGATCCAAACACTTAGCCTTCTACATACAAATCAGGAGTATAACCCACTTAAATGTAAAATTTGGTCTTAGTCTACTGCTTCATTACAAACATTACAGTCCAAAATGATTATAGCACTTTTTTTTGTCCAGAATGCATGAAGTGAATGCATATAGAGGTGGTAAATCACCTGCCTCTCTGCGTATTCCAAGTAAACATATTTAAATTAAATCTGTTATTGGAAGCCTAAACGACACATGATATAAATTTAATTCTGGTCCAGATCAGTCCACCATAACCCACATGAAGCAGAAATCAAACTTTATCAGTTTTGAGGTCTCTATTCTTCTGGGATGTGTTGCTGCATCCAGTACTTTGTTACCAGTGTTTCAAGACAATGTAGTTGACTCACCTTCAAGGGTCTTCCTGGTCATTTTGACCCTTGAAGATCAAACCACTGTTCCATCTCAAAATGTAAGGAACCAACTACCCAGTGATGCAGCATCATATACCATAAGAACAGAGTCCTCAGTTACACTGTTTTGAAAGCATAATTGTTTACCTCTTTTACCAAACATGACTCATTTTACAAAAATTCATAACTAATACAAATAGAAGTCTTATTAGAATTAATAACTGTTCCTGAAACTTTTTCTCGTACAGTGGAAGCTCAATGAAACATAACTGGAAATAATTCCTAACTCTTTGTAAAGATATCTGCAGTATTACTGGTCTTCTAACAGCATTTAAAGGTAAAGGTAAAGCAATCCCATTACAGGCCTGGAGTGGCCCAGAGGGTTCCAGGAAGTTAAGGTTCCTAGATTACATGCCAATGGCACAGGATTGTGGTAAGGTTGTCAGCCTTATGCACCGGCCGCCTTTACCCCAGGAAATTCTCCTGGTACTCATTTCTGTTAGAGGCTGAGTCGACTCCAGGGCCATAGTGTGATCGGAAGAATTATGTCAATGAGAAATTCCAATGACACCATCTGGGATCGAACCAGCGACCTTACGATTTGTAGCACAGCACCTTAACCACTGTGCCACCGCAGTCCCCTCTAACAACATTTACATAATATAAAACTATAGTACAACAAAAGGATTTGATTATAAATACAACAGATGTTGTTTTAAAAAAAAATGCTACATATTTAGACCTAATTGAGTCATCATCAGGCTTATAAAAATACATAAAAGGAGGCTAGTTGTATATCATTACAATTATCTGTCTCATGGGCTGAGATATCATCCTTACAATTACAGTTATGTGACTGTAAGGATGAGACTTCAATCCATGGAATGATAATTGTAATGATAAACATCTAGCTGCCTCTTACATACTCTATAAGCCTGATGATGTCCCAGTGACATCAAAACATGCAGCAACTTACATAAAAACAAAATCTATTGATTTTAGTTGCATTAGACCATGGGTCTCCAACTTCTTAGAGCAACGGGCCACATGCGTTATTGTGGGCTGGCTTGTGGGTTGCTTGTGAGAAAATAATAGTAAGTGGTATACCTAATTGCCTAAATTTTTGTAAAATTTTTATAGTATATATGCAATTTACATATGCATCTGCAGGCTGTGGGCTGGACACCTATGTGTTAGACTGCATTTTTCTATTATATTAATACTTTATGCAACACAGAGGGAGTCTTCCATCAAGAACAAAACTCATATCCACAACATAAATCTAATAAATTAGCATCACAACAAATAATGTATGCAAAACTGTAATACTGCAAAGAATAATTCATGTGTCTGCTGAGTTATGACACTGTATTGTAGTCTGGCAGGTCAGTATAACAGTTTGGAGATAAACACTGTAACTAAAGTCAAACTTCAACCCTGACAATGAAGCAGGAATATTTCTCCAAAACCTATACAAAACAAACAGGCTACAACATGGTATCAACACAAAAGACCAAAATAGCTTTACCATGGTGAAAATGTTTGTATAGATTGAAAGTGGAAAAATATGCACTACATTTTATAAAGTGTTATGCTCCCAATTAAACAGTTTCCTTCATGATTCATTGCAGGGACAGTCACAGCACACTGACTACTATGGTTGGCGGAGGTGTCACTGCTGCAGTCATGTTACTGTCAACTAGATCTAAATGAAGGCCATAGTGTTACAGATCTGTTGACCTCTGTGTCTCCGTATGGTTTCAGTAATATGTTGTAACTTACATAGATGCTTCTGTAGTTTAAACCAGTAGTGATCAGATAGTATGTAGAAATGTTTCAACATATTTCATTCATTGCTAAACACAAAAATTCTTCCCCTTTCCAAGTAACTAAAAGTATTCTGGTGTGGTATTTACCCTTGATTTTCCATCAGAAGGCTTACACAATTACACACATGTAAACTGCACAGTAATCCTTAAGAGAAAAATGGAACAATATCTTGCTGAGCTGTATAACTTCAAAAAAATCATGATGAGCCATATTTTTCTCTTATAAATTTGTAATTTTATTCATAACACTTAACTAAATATTCATGTTAAGCATTCATAACTCTGGGATTGAACGTGATCCCTAAAAGTACAGAAATATCGTTTTTGGACATCTGAACTCTTAAGCGTATATGAAACTTGGCTTAATAGTGTGCAAAAACACAAGTTAATAATAGTTTTAAAAAGCTGGCACCAACACTTACATGCAAAAATCTTTCTACATTTATCATGTACAGTACTTGCATCCCTGATAGAAACTCCTTACTCCTGAAGGATGTTGGTTTGCAAACAAAGCTTACTAATCAAAGGGTTTTGATGAACAGTGTATCAACTCATCACAGATTGAAATTTAATACACAAAGAAAATTATGAACTTTAATAACTGATGCATCCAATTTTACTAAACTTACACGAATGTACTTTACACACTATGTTAGTTGTGCTAACTATATTAGATTTACGTATGTGAATTGCATATTCATTCAATAACAAGTTCTTCATATTAGTTCTATCAATCTGAGCTATCAGGATGGCCTTACTACTACTCACATTAAATGTTCAGCAGCTCTAAGTAATCATATATCAAAATGTGTGTTTCTCTTAAAATTTACCCTTTATGCATAGCCGTTCCAAAGATGTCGTACCCAATGGACAAAATCTAGCAAAATGTTGAACACATTTCACATAAATGGAAGTAAAATATTCTGAAAAATGAATATCTTCTGTTTTACAACTCACAGTTATGATGAAACCTCATAAAGCTTATCACACTGATTTCTGGATGGATGGAGGTGACCTCAAAGTTTATGTTCCATGCCAAAAGGTATTTTAAAAACCAAAAAAGTATTTTTATATGAATAAAACACTAGTGATTGGTTTTTGAACATCTATTAGGAAAGTTTACATTTTAACATGTTTTGACATTTTCAAGACATAAATTAACGAGTAAGAGCAACGCTCTAAAGTTTAAATATGTACTTTAACTGGGTATGTACAAAAATACATATTTAAAATGTAGTACTGTCACAAAAATAAAACATATTTTATTTTATGGACACTACAGTTAAAAAAACGAAACTTTCCTGTGATATATATACATTCACTTACAATTATATTTTAATGTAATAGGTCACGTGGATATAATCCTTGTAGTTGCATTGTTAGAACATTAAAATGCAGCATGAAAAAATATAGTCTGTTGTTTCAGTGTACAATTATTGAGAACCCTATTCAGTCTAACAATACAGTCGTTTGATACCAATGAAAACACTGGATTATAACATAGACAAGACTTACACAAGCGTGGGCAACAGTTATCATAGTGTAAAGTACAGTAAAAGGTAAAAGTCATGTGTCTGCACACCATAATGGCATACAGAAGGAGAGTTACAGCTCCACTCATTTGTAACCTAGGTACTAGATGGAAACATACTGCATGGAGAATCTCAAATTCAATAATTTTGTCAGCCAATGTGTTATTGTGGGTCAGTGCTAGTGAACACCAAGAAGAAAAGACAGTAATTATTTACAAACACATTTGGGATGTTTGATATATTAACATTTTAGAAAGTATAGTTACCTACAATCTGCCTATTATTTTATGGGATATGAATAATTGATGCCATATTTGAACCAAGAGATCATTGTATATTTAGGTATTCCAGAATCTTGATATTGTTCTAAATGTGTTCTCTTCAGTGGTCATGTTATGAATATATTACAGTTAAAGCTATGATATCTGGTAGTGGATGATGAGGAAAGCTCTAGTAACCAGAAAATGACTAAGAGCCTTCCATCCACTGGCAGCAATGTTGTATGATTATAAAAAGAGTGCAATATGGGTGTCTTGTTGGATCGCTACTCTATACAGGACAGGATATCAAGTGGCAAATTAAATGGTTCAATCTGCACATGAAGTTACTAAATACACTAAGATACACCATAAACATTATGTTCTAACATCAATTGTGGTAGAATATCTGACAACCTTTTGGTCCCAGACATCACATGTCTTAATGCATTTCCATTTGCTGGCATGGTAATAACCACTGTGAGAAAAACAGTCATCACTCTTTATGATTCAACAGACTTTCATATGCAGTAATATAATTGTGCCTGTCATTATAACAACTCAAACCTTCCCAAAGGTCAGGAGTACAAAACTTATACTGGCACATGCAGTTGTTGTAGAGGCGTGTGAGATTTTTAACAGGTTATACCTGTAACTTTCTTCCACAATACACCCGATCCGTAACGGCTGTTCAAATAAAATCTGTGTGCAGCACTGATCAAGAATATGGCCTGTCACTGGGGGTCATATTGCTGTGTGCATAGCACACCAGCATCTGATAAGTCACGCAACAGAACATTCACATTAGAGCCCACATTACTGCAACACCTGTGAAAATTACAGAAGTGGAGGAAGCTGTTTGTGAAGATGGGCATGTCATCATGTAAATTCTAAATGTTCAGTCATCTTAAGCAAGTGCTAAAAGGTGAGAATCAAACATGCTAGTGCCACAGTGATGTAGTGGTTCTAGCAGCAGTACAAGGAGTTCATTGCAGAAGGGACCTATCAAATGCTGGGCCAATGGGATTCCTGCTCAAATTCCCAAGATTATTTTTAATGGCCTCTCTACCTTTGCCCAGAAAACACATTTGCACAAATCACATATGTATCCACCTCACCTGCAGGTTACATCACTTACATGAACAATTTTATAGCTTCACTGTTCTGTTCAGTGATGGACATATAGCACACAGATCTTAAGTATGTACAGTTTGTGCTGAAGTTTCTTACCAGCCTGTCATAAAGTGCAACAGACAGAAAAATTTCCAGTGAAATTGTAATAGGTGTAATGTGTAAGGCATAAGCACAAGAGACTTGAGCAATTACCCCATTCAGGAAAGTATAACTTCTGTCCTTTTACAGATGTTAATTAACAGTTTGGCAATTAAGGTTTCCCTAATATAGGCCTCCAAATGACATCCAATAATGTGAATTTTATGCATCAGCACTGTCTTCAAATTTCACTTTGCCCAAAATAAGATTTATTTTCTACTTTATTTTCTATTTTCCATATGCAGTACAGCTACACCCCAGCCATCATTTCTATATATATATATATATATATATATATATATATATATATATATATATATATATACATAACATATAGATCTCATATCTTTTTTTCTTTTATATTTTATATTTACACATTAAATTAAATAT
>Ga0123355_10003406_pt1 | contig 22762 bp, 21 predicted proteins | sample TergutEmb28metaG_3_FD_89872 | JGI IMG/M metagenome (GOLD analysis project Ga0123355, IMG submission 89872) | Embiratermes neotenicus P1 segment gut microbial communities from Petit-Saut dam, French Guiana - Emb289 P1 | ecosystem: Host-associated > Arthropoda: Insects > Digestive system > Gut ... | reverse complement strand
TTTTATATAAAAAATTATTTTAATTTTTTTTTTTTTTTTTTTTTTTTTTTTTTTTTTTTTTGTTTTTGGTTTTTTTTTTTTTTTTTTTGGTATTTTATGTGTGTTCTGTATGTACTAGCGTGTACCTGAAGCTTCATATGTATCCTAATACACAGGCATACGTTGAGCATATCTTTCTGTCTCCAGTATATTGTTGCATCCATCATGTTTTCATTTATATATGTATATATATATATGTTTGGTGTTTATTGGTGTCTGTCTAGTGCAAGGTGTAGCCTTCCAGAAGGGTTTGGACTTTTGCTGGTTCATTTTCTCTTAATCTTCTTTTTTTGATAATTTATCGTAATTTTACGAGGGTACAATCTTGTCTTATAATCATATGTGTATCACTGCATCCATTGTGGATGCATTTGTATGCCCTCCCCTTATAATTTTTTAGCCCGAGAATGAACATTAACCCTTTAAATGCCAAGTTAAATCCCATCTGCTATCTGCTGGCATTATTAGGAGCTCACCATATTCTCCACTTTAGCAGGGTAAGGGTTAATGTGACTTATTGTGACCATTATGCCAGTTGTGGTCTACTCATGTTTATTCTGTTCTGTGTCCTACAACCAATGGTGAGAGCCATCCAGACTTATCAGGTTGGAGTGACACTATATTATTTAATGCAAAGTTCTTACCATATACCTGCAATATATATATATATATATATATATATATATACAACTTTTATGAAGATGATTGTTTTTTACAGTGGCAAATAATAAAATACTTCTGCACAAAGTTTGTGTTCAACTTTCTGCTTCATGACACTAACTGAAGGGCTTGTTCAATTAGACATGTGAAATTTGATGTAAAGTAGATTATAAATGTACCTGCATGTTTCTTCTAAAACTTCTTGTTTTGTTAAGAGTTATAAATGATTTGATAGTGATGAGTTTTGAGTTTAAATTTGCAGAATGTTGGATAGCAGGGATCTGTGCTGTTGAATGGTATGCACTAACTTGGATTGGTCAAAGAGTTTTTTAAGTTGTTTACAAACACTTGTTTATTTGTCAACAAAATTTACCAAATATTGAATAGTGCTTCAGCTCTCACTAAGTATCCAAAACTGGTAAAATACACTTGAACATTATATTTTTTCTGAAAAAGTCTGTTCCTGAGATTGTATATGTGCCATTGTTTGATAGTATTGGGTATGTTTGTTTTTCTTTTGTACCTGTAGAAACCATCATACATAATAGTTTTTTTATTTTTATTTTTTAGGTGTGAAAATGACCATTGAAGCTCCAAGAGGCTTGAGGAACAATCTTTTGCACTCCTACATGATAGATCCTCTTTCTGATCCAGATTTCTTCAGTGCATGTTTGAAACTCAGAGAATGGCGAAGTCTTCTATTCAGTTTGTGTTTCTTCCATGCGGTTGTGCAGGAGCGGCGCCATTTTGGACCTTTAGGTTGGAATATACCCTATGCATTCGATGAAACTGATCTATGGATCAGTGTCATGCAGTTGAAGGTGATGTATAGACCATATGAATATTAGGCGTAATATTTTGAAGCTTGTACCACATTTATTCATGTAACATATGTGCTTTCTTAAACAAAAATTTGTTTCAAATTTGTGATACTTAAAATATGTAATTACTGCTTCACAGATCACATTTTTACACTCCAGTTAAGGCGAGGAAAAATTACCATATATTCTTGAATCTAATCCGTATCCAAATCTAATCCTCACTAGGTTTGCCGATTTCTTAAATGAAAAAAATGTTAGTTCGCGGTTCTAATCCACACCTTTCCTTCAACCGCCCCTTGCCTACAAGGCAGACTGATTGAATAATATTGGATATTACCAATGCTTTAACCATTATCCGACTAACGCGCCGTGTGTGAAATGGCCATTTAACTGCCAGTGGTACAAACGCACCACAGCTGATCTGAAGATGACATTCTATTGGAGGACGTTGGTGAAGATAAAGATGATAGTGACTGGGTGACGGATAACGATTCAGTTATGAGTGATGACAGCAAGTCTGATGAATAATAAATTATAAATATTATAAAAGATATATAATATTATAAATAATAAATAAAATAATATATTGTTGTATTGTATTGTTCTTATGGCACATACAGTGACTATCATTTTTCCAAAATCCAGCTCATGACCGCGAATCTAATCCGCACGCGATTCTAATCCGCATGTGATTTTTTAGCCCTCTGAAATTATAAAAAGGGTGTGGATTAGATTCAAGAATATACAGTACAGCCTCATGATGGTGATAAAAGGTAACTTTTCTTTTGGGCACTGTGAAACCTCATCATAATGAAATAATGGGTTTCATTAATTGTGTTCAATATAATAAGATTTCTCTGCACTGAAATTTGAGAATTATAATTACAGACATGTAAAATAGTGAAAAAAGACAAATTTTCCATGTTTACTTTGTAAAAAAATTTGAAATGTTTTCTGTTCAGTCTGTTTCAGTAACCATCTCATAGAAAATCCTTACACAATTTCACTGTTTTCCTGTACATGTCTGAAATATCTTTTTTGGCTAATATGAAGCACAGTAGATCTGTTGCCATCTTGGAAATCTCTGGCATGGACTTGCATATCCCTTAAATTCATTAATGCCAAACAATCAGGTGAGAAATTGGGCTCACTTGCACAGCTATTTTCCTTTCACCTGAATTTTCTTTGATTCTATATCTGGAAACTGTGTGCAACTATGCTCACTTTCTGATTGTGTGTAGTATGAATTTTTTCTCCTGTGGTCAAATTGCATCAGAAACAATGTTCTTCATTTTTTGTCTATCTTTTATACATGTGTACATTGTTGATGGGTTGAATCAGTATTTTCTTGTGATGTCACATTCATCTGTCACTTTTAGAATTGTTTTCTTGTCATGTAGAAAAAAACTGCTTGTATTTCTTATTTTCCTCTATAATGCCCCATACACTTAAGAAATGAAACTATACCAGTAACAATAAAGGACAAGAAGGTTTAATGCATGGAGTGAAACTCCTTTCAAAGAACATGCTTCATGTATGCTACTGTTTCTGACAGTGGAATTATGCCATTGTCCCTATATGTAATCATGCCAAATCTACAAAGCACACATATTCCTTCATCTTCATCACTGCTCATAGATGGTGCATAACTACTCCCCTTTCAACAGTTCTGTCTGGAATGGGCAGGTAGAGTTCAGCACTGATCTGTGCAATGCTGGAAGTGCAGGAAATGTTTGAGAGTATGTAGAAGGAGCAAGCTTATACCTACCATGAAACATGTGGACATGTTGTGGAATAAAGTTTGGAACATTTGCTGCAAGAGCTGGTGTGAGAACAGAGTGGTAATATGGTCATCTATTGTACAATAATCAGAATTATATGTGACAGCACAGAAGCACTGAGTTAAACTGAATTGGAGTCAGACCTTGCTATCCATCAAACACTGCACAACACTGTTAACTAGTGACTATAAATGCAGGTCTTAAAGCAGATGTTTTAGGTGTGCAACAATGATCAGTTCTGAGAGGGGAATGTCCTTCTGCTTTAGTTAAGTCAAAATGCTAGCTGATAGAGTGTGTTGAAACAAAGTGTCATTTGACTGAGACTGCCTTCTCTACTTCAGGCAGATCAAAACACTCACCAGTATGTGATGCTGGAACACAGTTTTATTTTCCACTTTTGCTCATGCCATTGAAGTCTTGTGATCAATCAATGTAAATGCACCTTCAGTGACACCATTCAACAGTAGCAGTGTAGAGTGTGTTGCTTGGCTGGCACTCATGGATTGGGGTTGAGATGTGGGATGGGTTACTATTGAGGAAATTATTCATAGGATTTCTCCCACAAAACACCGTCATCATGGCCATTTTTGCAGTCCTGTATTTCTCTGAAATGGGCATCACTTTATGGTCCTTTGCAACTCCTTTCTGTTTTCCACATGCCATATGTTGTCTATTTTTAATTGCATACTTTATGTATCATGGTGTTGTATCTCATATAAATACAGTTGTATCTCCATTAGTACCAAAACCAGGGAGGAATGCCAAATGGCAAAGAATACATTTGGGTATTATATGTACTTGATTCATTAGTACATTTTTCCACTCTTTATAAGAAACAGTCATTTTATCAGCTGTGTAATTGATATTAATACATAGGGGTTACTGGAGAAAGAAACAGGGACACCATAGCCAGGAAATAGGACAAAGAGCCATAGGAGGAGGAAGAGAAAGAGACTGAGAAGGAAAAGGAGAAGGATTATGATAATATTAATAATTACTATTATTATGGTAGAACAATGAAGAAATTTAATGAATCTTTGAGTATCAATCTTGTATGTTGTTCTTTTCATGGAAAATTATTTATGTTATTGCTCAAGTTCTGTAGGCTTCAGATGACTATATGGAATTTAGAACTACTTGGCTTATGTACTTGTCTAGTGTTGTAGTGTTCCTAAAAACACAAAAAGGTAATGAAGTGTTTCAGAAAATTGACTCTCCTCCATCTCCAGATAAAAAAAAAGTAAGGGGCTCAGTTGGGCCCAAAAGAAATTTTGTGTATTCATCTGTCATCTACAGACTGAGAACAACTCTTTTTTTAAAAAGTCAAGCTGAGTAGGTGCCATCTGAAATCTTTTTTTTTTTTCTGAGGACAGAGAAAGATCCACTTTCTAAAACAATGTGCTACTTTTTCTGTCTATTGGAACAATGAATGATGGACCAAGAAGAGAAGCCAAGTAGCTCCTAAATGTATTCTTGTATTCAACTTTATCCTGTTCATTTCCTTGCACTGATGTCACTATTTCATGTAAAAATCTGATTAATGCACACTTTTATTATTAACACCCCTTTATTGGAACTGCGTTTCTCCGACATGTTTTGGCCGTCAAAGGGCCATTTTCAGAGAGTACAACTGATACATTTTCACAGCCAGATCAACAAAATATATACCAGATGTAAAATTCAGTTTATTGAGCAATGTGTATTATGTTATTCAGCGGCTTGAGCAGCATGTGTTATGTTACGCAGTATGATACATGCTGTGCTCAATAAACTGAATTTTACATCTGGTGCACATTTTGTTGATCTGGCTATGAAAATGTATCAGTCCTACTTCCTGAAGATGGCCTGTTGAGGGCCGAAACATATCGGAGTAACATTGCTAATCAATGGGATGTTAATAATATAAGCATGCTTTAGTCAGTTTTTTGTATGAAATAATTTATTAAATTTACAAATCTTCCTTTTCAGGCTTTCTGAGGAGATAGAATCACTCATACATTTAGTTTATGTTTATTCTAATAAATTTATGTTTAGAGAAGCTTTACATAATGCACTTCCCATGTCACTGGGGTTAGTATCATTCGCAGAAATACGTGAAATTAAGTGAAAGCTAGTGGAATTGTTCTACACATGTGTTTGAAAAGGTTATTGTAATGTTTGCAGACCATTTACTGTTGCTTAAACGTTTTCATATATGTGCCCAGCAGTGTGAAGCAAGTTGCAACACAGCTTTTATCTGAGACTCATTATCGGATGGCATTTGTTTTCTTTTCAGATATTTTTAAATGAATGTGATGAAGTTCCTTTTGATGCACTTACATATCTGACAGGGGAATGTAACTATGGAGGTCGAGTAACTGACGACAAGGATAGACGGCTTCTTCAGTCTCTCCTGGCCATATACTACAATAAGGATGTAATACATACAACCAGGTGATTTGTAGTGAATGCCAGTTTGCATGAGTTCCTTCTGACGGTTTCCAGGTTTGAAAAGTTCTGTCCTCTCTAGACTGACCTGCCTTCCTTGTTTCATCAGGAACAACGCAGTGTTTTCACAGAATTAAAGCAGTTATATCAATGACAATTTGCTTTTAGGGACATTATCTATTGAAAATGAGTAGAATCATTGGCATTGTAAGTGTATAAAACCTTTCATATAAATTCCTTACAAGAAATATCTATAACTTTATCATTTGCACAGTGTCAAAGATCATCATTGATAAACAAGTAGTTCATGGCAGAACCATAAGACCTATTTCTTGTTCCACTGATTTCCACTCCTAAAGAGCTTGTGTTGCTAAAGCTGTTTTTTGTGCTGTTTAAGAATGTCGTTAATAGCTCAGAATATAAATTGCATAGTTGGGTGGTTAGTGAATGATGAATGTAAAGGTTGAGGAAGAAATAGTAACTGAGGCCTAATTTGAGGTGCTTTTTGTGTCCTGGTATTTGGCTGTAGGGACTGAGGGAAACCACCAAAATCATCTGTAAGGATAGCCAGTTCCTGAACCAAGATTTTGTTCCATTCCTCCTGTCTGGTGCCATCCTCGATTTCCCCTGTCCCACATCAGTGGAAGCCAGGACCATGCAAGCAACATGATATAATACACAGCATAAAAATAATAACAAAAATTTAATAAAATGATAATAAATATAATGCTTTTGCTTACAATAAGCATGTGTGGTTTCTTTTCAAATACTTGAAAACTCCGATCCCCATATCTGTGCGTCATCTCATTCAAACAAACTGAATGACAAGAAAAACGGTTGCAAGAAAAACTTACATGGTGCTGTGAGTTTAAAACAACAAAAACACAAAATTAACTTACCCCACAACACCGTGATGGGTGCTGAACACACAGTTCGCCAATCAAGTAGAATTGTGAAATCACAGACCTAAACAGGATGTTACTAATGTTGAGGCCTCAGCTGCCAGTCGAAGTGCAGTAAGGTCCAGAAGGCAAAAGGTATGTAGGAAGAATGGAGGTAGAGGTGCATTAGACTGCATACATAGTGCCACGTTTGGTCAAACTAGTTTCAGATAGCACAGTTTGAATTTGGGACCTCCAAGTGAAGATTGTGGCATTCAGTATAATTTAATATTATACCTAAGCAACATAACATGAAGTGTAGTAATAACATGTATATGAGTTCATGGAGTATGGTACAGGATTTGTCAACAAGTCATTTTAATAGTAGAATAAAGAGAGACCAACTTGATGTCACTTGCTTTATTATTTCATTATTTAATGCTCAACATGTTTCGGTTGTTAATACATCCAAAACATGTTGAGCATTAAATAATGAAATAATAAAGCAAGTGACATCAAGTTGGTCTCTCTTTATTCAACTATCAAGATGATGCATGGTCCAATAAACATAAATAAAAAAAGTCATTTTAAAATCTATTTGTCTTTTTTTCCCTTCCTTAATATACATTGTTGCTATAGCCACTAGTGTCATGATCATGGTGGTGGTGGTGATGGTGGTGGGGGTGTTGTTGTTGTTGATCATATAATAAACAGCAACAAAATGCACCTTTTTTAAACTAATATTTTAATTTCTTATGATGTCTTCTACGTGTTTTTAACCTGAGGGCTCATCTTCATGGAAATGGTTGTACATACAGGTATGGTATCGTTTGTTTACATGCCAGTGGTATAAGAGTCTTGTAGCTGGAAGAGTGCTTATATCATTAAACAAATTACATTGTACCTGTTTGTACCATCTTTCTGAGGATGAACCATCAGGTTCAAGACACGTAGAAGACATTTTGTAAAAAAATTAAAATATTAATTTATCAAAGGTGCATTTTGTTGGATTATTTTATATGATTATATTATAATACACAGTGCAAAAAAACATAAGACATTGTTTTTTTCTTGTTTTTGTTGTTTATTTGGGAAGATACTATTGCTCATCTTCAAATTATGACTGTTAAAATGAAAGCTAAGTACAAATTTTCACATGACCATGTTATTTTACATACAAAGAAATTGAGAAACTTCGCCTATTTCTTCAAGGTCTGTTACATACCACCTTATTTTTGGGCCCTGTTTCAAGTGGCACTTCTGTTGATTGCACTTTATAGAAGTAACATCTGAGTCCATACAGTAGCAGAATAATGGAATGAAAATATTCACTTAACTATTTTCTGTCAATTACTGATTCTTTCTTGAAATCAAAACAAAGACCAGTAGCAGGAAACAGAATTTATTGTGGTTTATCACATTGGAGAGAAACTGATTATGGTCCCTGTATTTCACCAGACAATTCAAGAATCATATGCCAGTGTGGATAACCCTCACATTGTTTGTTACGCCTTTGATTCTCAGCATAGCTGCCTAGCAATATTCATCATCACGTGTATGGTACGGCAGCCTCTGGTCCACTAATAATCACTACACATTCCACAATTGAAATCTGTATCAGCAAAGAGAACGCAATTATATGATGTGCTAGTTAAGGCATACTGTTTACTCATACAGTCTATTAAAAATTTCTAGTATATATTTATAAATGAATATTTAAAAAATGCAATATAAAACCTAAAGAAATGAAATTAAGGATAATAAAATAAGGTCTGTATAAGCAGACAAATTGTTTAAAAATTGTTTACACAGGTAATGGAATTGATTCTTAACACCATACCTTTTATTTGTGCTCTTAAGCTGAGAAATGTTTTTAATGCAACTAGTAATGTAATAATATGATGTTAAATAAAAAGGTGCCATGACCTTGAACAAAGAAGTAAAATTTAAAGGGCTGTATGATGAAGGGTAAGGAAAGTGCATCGAAAATTCTTTCTGTACAGTTTGACAGTTCCATACATTAGAGTACAGTGCCATTTTTGGTATGATGCTTTCAGAAAATTGTCATGTTATTGAACTTAATTCTTCTCTATTAGATATCCATTTTCACCAGATCAGGAATACTTTATACCAGAAGAGAATGATCGAGAAGGTGTCATACGTTTTATCCAGAACCTTCCAACACAAACTTCACCTGAAGTGTATGGTTTGAATGAAAATGCAAACATCACTAAAGATAATAAGGAGACTTCACAAGTATGTATAGCATTTTATTATAGCTAATTCATTTTTCTGAATAATATTACCCATTTTATTGTTGAAACCCAGTCCATTGCTTATATTTAAGTCTCGTTTATGTTTGTTTCCTTGAAAATGTGTTGTTTTCAGTATCATGCAAGTGTTTTTTATTTATGTTCTGAGAACACCAGGTTTTTTATTTAAAATTTATCAGTACATTTGAATGTATTAGGGCAAAAGTACACATATCCCACATGTCAAGCAATAATGGTGACTAAATTTGTTATGATGGTGCCTTATATTTGTATGTCTTCACTATATGATTTGCTTCATGTCACCCTTCTTGTGCCTAGAGTTTTTGAAGTGGCTGTTAAATTTTTGAAAAATTTTTGCAGTCTTGTACTGGGGTATCCATCTCTGTTCACTAGAGTTTACCATATCATTTCATAAAATACAGGGAATTTCTTAACTAGCAGCATGATTTTATTTGCAAAAGAAGGATTCTATGCCATGGAGTTCATTATGTATGTACTTTTGTTTTTCACTACTCACTTACTAGACAGGTGGGTTTTCATTTGGATCATTCAGCAGAAGATCCAAATAAAACAGTTACACAGTGCGGTCCAAAAGTTTTAGGATGGATTTTTTTTAAAAATCAAAGATACGTGAGGAAGACACATACCTTTTTTTTAAATTCAAAATAAGCTCCATTGGCATATAACCAGGCTTTTGCGAGGTCATACAGTTTCTGAAAAGCTGCCAAAAATTCCTCTTTTTGGACCTTCTTTAATTCATCAGTTATGGCTTCTTGGATCTCAGCAACATCCACAAAGTGGAGTCCTTTTAACTTCATTTTCAACTTGGGAAACAGAAAATAGACTGGCGGACATAAATCTGAAGAGTATGAGGGGGTGATAAAGGGTTGTAACATTTTTGGGGGTCAAAAATTGGCAAACATTTGCAGCTTTGTGGGCTGGAACATTATTGTGTAACAAGAAAAAATCTGGAGAGCAGAATGTAACTGGACAAACCCGTTGAATGCACTTCGGGAGGCGATCCATTACTCCTTTAAAAAATTCTGCACTTACTCTTTTTCTCTCTGGTACGAATTATTTGTGCACTATGCCTTGAGAGTTGAAAAAAATTATCAACATGGTCTTGATGTGGGACCTTTGGAATTTCAGTATCTTCGGCCAAGGGGATGTCTCACCAGCCCATTCAGAACTCTGTCACTTTGTTTTGGGGTCATAGGCAAAACACCAGGTCCCATCTCCCATAATAATTTTGTTAAAAAAATTTTTGTCTGCATTGTCCATTGTGATAATGTCTTGGCAAGATGTGATTCAAACTTCCCTTTGCTCAGGTGTCAAGGAATGTGGAACAAAATGTGCACACAACTTTCTGTTTCCTAAATCCTCTTTCAGAATTCAAAGATCTACAGTCTTGGGAATGTTCAAAGATTCTGCTATCATTCTTGATGTGATTTGATGGTCTTTTTTACTAAATCAGCAACAGCAGCAATGTTTCCCTCAGTTCGAGTCGATTTTGGACAGCCACCTCTCTCTTCATCTTCTACCAGCTCCCTTCCCTCTCGAAATTAAGAATACCACTTAAAAACATTTGTTCGGCTCAGAGCCTCATTCCCATAAGCCTCTTGCACCAATACTAGTGTTTCTTTCACAGATAGACTGGCTTTGAAACAAAATTTAATGCCAACACTCTGTTCATTTCCGCAATCCATGACATAAAGAAAACTGACTGTACAAGACAAGTTATAACTCGTACACTATCGAAGATAAACAAACGACACTCGATGTGTGAATGGATGTTGGTTGATAGTACTTAGTGGGTTGGCCGATATATCACTCTAGTTCTGTTAAAAAAAAAGTCCTAAAAATTATGGATCGCACCGTGTATGTGTTAACTGTATGTGGTATTACATTGCTTTCATTGGATCCTATTACAGTTTTTGAATAGTGTTTTGCTGACACAAACACAAATCACTGGAGGTGGTGGTACCATTGAGAGAGATGAACTGATTACCGAGTTGACTACAGACATTTTGGGTAAAGTGCCACAGCCATATGATATACAGGTTGTTTCAGAACAGTATCCTGTATTGTATACCAACTCAATGAACACTGTTTTAAGACAGGTAAGCCATCAGAAAGGTGTAATGTATCTTGACTTTCACATGTCTGTGTTACTTGATGTCCAGCTAATGCTCCACCAGAGAAAACTTGTTCATGAGCCATATTGTTTGTTTGTACGGTGCTGACACTTTGACCCTCTGATGACATTTACTCTTAAAATTTCAGGATTTTGTGAGAGATTGTTGAGTACAGCTTCCCACTACCTGCAACCTCTGCTACAGTAATTTTGATTGCTGAAATTTCAACTCCCTCCAACTCCTTCAAACCCAGGTTGGCTGACAAATGCCCAATTCTTTCCCCACATGTGCTGTGATGTACATATACACTTCCATACATAGAGGGTTGTAGAGTGTGGCATGTGCCATAAACCACAACAACAGAAACACATAATGAAAAGGTTATATTAAAAATTCACTTTTTAATAATGAATCCTCTTTAGAACTCATAAACATTACTTTCCTGTTGTACAGATAGTCATTAAGATTATTCCATAGTTTTTATGAGCATTATTTAGTGACAGGCTTTGTGTGTTCCTTTTTATATGTTTTATATGTTATAGTCCACTTCTTAATGTTATGTTTGCATAATGTGAATTTTTACTGCCCTTCAATACCTACGAAACTCTTACCTTCTTCACACACAGTCCAGCAATATTACACGGTGTAGTTGACAGGTTATCATACTGAATTTAATGTTTTCTGTTATTCAGAACTCCTAATATTTTGTATAGACCCTGTTGGCATGGCAATATAGTTACCCTCCTCATTATGAAGCACTTATACGTAACAGACTCCATGCTACATTTTTAGGTAAAATATCTAAGTTTTACACTGCTACTACATTGTTGGCTATATGTGGCCTGATCCAAAATATCTGACCATATTTTCTTTCTTTTAAACAAGAAGGCACTTGGGGTCAGGAGTGGGACACAAGTGACCTTGGGCCTTCATGTGCATGCATGAAATATTGCCTCCCACTCGGATTGCTCAGTTGCTGGCAATCGGCAAAAACCTGTTGGTGTGCATGTCATGCATGTCACAATGACAATGACTGAGAAAGTTGAGCAGTGCATCTGCATCAAGTTTTGCTAGAAACTTGGGAACTTATGATAAGAAACCTATGATATGATTCATATGGCTCTTGAGAATCAGGCAATTGGCCATATGCAAGCTGTGGAGTGGTTTAAAGTGATTCATTGAGGGATGGACGTCCGTTGAGAATGATGAATATTCAGGGAAGCCCTGCACAAACAGGAGCCAACTGATGATTGGCAAAATGCATTCTGTCATGCTGGTTAAACAGCGATTAACAATTAGACAGCTCTCCAAGGAGTTAGGGCTTTCAATTGGTTCAGGAGAATCCATTATGACAGAAGATTTGGGCATGAAATGCATCTCAATTAAATTTGTCCCAAAACTGTTGACAGTTGAGCAGAAAAAGACTCGACTTGCAGTAGCCAGAGATTTGCTGTAGTGGGCTGATCAAGATGCAAACTTCGTGAACACATTAATTACCAATGATGCATCCTGGGTCTGTGGTTACGACCCAGAAACAGAAGCCCAGTCTTCACAGTGGAAGGCTCCAGGGTCTCCGAGGCAAAAAAAGACACACCAAGTATGGAGCAAGGTGAAAGTGATGTTGACAGTTTTCTTCGATCATGAAGGCATCATTCACCATGAATATACACCAGATGGTCAAACTGTTAACAAGGAGTATTACATTGAAGTTCTCTGTTAGCTGTGTGATGCAGTGCGGTGCCAGATATCTGTATCATGGCAGCGAGGTGACTGGCAGCTGCACCATGAAAGTGCCCTGGCCCACTCATCCCACCTTGTCCTGAACTTCTTGGCTAAACATCAGATCCCACAAGTACCGCAGCCTCTGTTTGCACCAGACATGGCCCTGTGTGACTTTTTTAATTCCCAAAGGTGAAAATGCTGTTGAAGGGGAATAGGTTTCAAGACTTTGACGAGATAAAACGCAACATAATGACACGGCTGTTGACTTTTCGAAAAAGTCATTTCCAAAAGTGCTTCAGACAGTGAAAGGACGGCTGGAACAAGTGTTTGGTGTGTGAAGGGACCTACTTTGGAGGGGAGTTGGACTGCAACATGATAGGTCAGATAGTTTGTTTTTACTGGCCCTTGAATGGATACTTTTTGATCAGGTCGTGTAGGTTTATTATCTATAATCATACAAGAATTTATATTTTTAGCATAAATATATAATAAGTACTGCTATCAAACTGAAACCTAAATGAAAATTTTACACAGTTTCCACATTATTTTGTGTCTTACTAAAAGAACCCCAATAAAAATATATACATACATATTACTTTCATGCATTTTGCGTGTTCGGTAATTTTGCATGCTTTTTTGTATGATCCTGGCCAAATGACCATGAGAAAATTGTTTCCCAGATATTACACCCTATTTGGATGATCCCCACAAAAACATAAAGGTGGTGTTTTGCTGTATTATCTCTCTTGCATATGTTAGCAGGACCCTACATTAAGGTTTATTAGTGATGCTTCCACCTTAAATTTGAAAAGTTTGCCATGTTGTTGATTTAAGAGAGTAAAAGTATGAGACTGGGATGGTTTCAAATAATATCCATGTTATTAAATTCCTGAAAATAGGTAGTTTAGAATTTTAAAAGGGCCACAGGGACTGCATAATAATGTTATAGACCAACTGTTTTCCTTTATGAAGGGAAATCAGCTGAAAAGAAAGTTGCAGAAATAATACAGAAAACTCGTGATTTGCATAAATATGACAAAAAACATGTTGTACTGTTAAGCTACAATGGAATTAGTGAATTTCATATCCTGATGCAAATTGATGAATATCTCCCTGTTTTATTTTATGTCTTGGGGACATACTTCACATCTTGATGTAGTCTTGTCAGTCTCATATGCAATCCATATCATGTTGACTTTATTAACTAATTTTTTGACATTATTTTTATTGTATTGAATTATTACTGTCGCCAGGAGCTCATTCATTTCAACAGACTTACAGAAGTTATACGAGAGTCATTGATAAGTGTGCAGAAAGCTGTGAGAGGTCTGGCTGTTATGTCACCTGAGCTGGAGGAAGTTTATAACAGTATGCTGGTGGGAAGTGTGCCTGCTGCCTGGGCCAATAAATCATATCCTTCCCTCAAACCTCTTGGTAGCTATGTCACTGATTTTCTTCTGAGGTAAGTTGGCATAATTGCACAATTTATGATTCATACTTTTTGTTGTGCTTCTATGGTACACTGCAAGTTAACCCCACTGTTGTGCTTCTTATTGTTTTCACCACACCACTAGTTACATTTGCAACATCACTACGTCTCATGGCACTCCACTGCACGGCGGTTAGACCCAGATTCTCTTTTATCTTCAGCTTACCCCCATGCTGCCACATACTTGTGAATCTAGAAGCTTCAATGAAGTCTCCCGAACATACACGAACATTGCCGAACGTAACACGGGACTGCGAAAAACATTCGCCAGAGTCCCAACACTTTTATCTACCATCACATGTTTGAGGGGTATTATTATTTAAAAAAAAATGACATTCTTGGTTCTGGGACGTGAGTTTTATAACACTGGAATACTGCAAACTTTTTTGGAATGAAGCAACCAAAAATTGATACTCCTTAGTTTCATATTCAGTCTTGTAACCAACACTTGTACTCAATAAAATACAAGTCACCAAATATAGTTTATGGTATCATCTCCTATATACTTCAGCACCAGAGTGCTATTTTCAGTGAATATCAGTTTCTACATGTTATGGCACAAGAGTGCCATCTTCAGGGAGTGTCAGCTGCTACATATTTTGGAACCAGAGAGCCATAAATTATATTTAATGGCTTGTATTGTACTCTATTTTATCGAGTGCATTTATTAGTTAATGTACTGAATGTAAGAAAATGCATGCTATGGGTAAAATAAAAACTTCACAGATTCAGATACTGTTTTCAAGTACTACTTTTAAACTTATGTTTATGTTATATTGTTATGAAAAAAGAAAGTGTTTTGCTACCTTGGAACCTCACCTGCTTAAAAAAAATGTACTCCAATTTAAACTGCTCAATCACTTCAAATGTTAGTTTTGAATTTAAAAAACTAATATTACGTGCTTTTTCATGTCTACCAGTAAAAGAGAACTGCTCAACTGAGTTTCATGATTCAATATCACTTCAAACCAAGCAATTACAGATTAAGTTTTCTTGAATAAATCAATCTTGCAGGACAGTGTTCTTCATAATGTATTCAGGACTCTGTTTCATTGGCTGTAAAATATTTCAAATTTTTAGAATGCAGAAATCTGTAAACATTTAATTTTTGGCTCTTCATTATTGATCAAAGAATATATGTATCCTGGGTGTATCAAAACTGCTTGGTTGAACTTCAAGAATGAGTTATCCACACTAAAACAAGGAAAAGGGCCCAGACATTATGTTGTACCAGAGGCCAACTGCGCCTAGTAGTGTGACAACCCGCAAAGCCTCTGACATCAAGGCTGCCAGAACCTTCGCGTACAATGAGATAGAATATTCAAGGGACAGCAATGAGTAGAACAGTGTAAAAAGTTTGGGAAATGCAATCAGGGGTATACAGCAGTGACTAGAACAGTGTAAAAAGTTTGGGAAATGCAGTCAGGGGTATACAGCAGTGATTAGAACAGTGTAAAAAGTTTGGGAAATGAAATCAGGGGTATACAGCAGTGACTACAACAGTGTAAAAACTTTGGGAAATGCAGTCAGGGGTATACAGCAGTGACTAGAACAGTGTAAAAACTTTGGGAAATGCAGTCAGGGGTATATAGCAGTGACTAGAACAGTGTAAAAACTTTGGGAAATGCAGTCAGGGGTATACAGCAGTGACTAGAACAGTGTAAAAACTTTGGGAAATGCAGTCAGGGGTATACAGCAGTGACTAGAACAGTGTAAAAAGTTTGGGAAATGAAGTCAGGGGTATACAGCAGTGACTAGAACAGTGTAAAAACTTTGGGAAATGCAGTCAGGGGTAAGCAGCAGGGACTAGAACAGTGTAAAAACTTTGGGAAATGCAGTCAGGGTTATACAGCAATGACTAGAAAAGTGTAAAAAGTTTGGGAAATGAAGTCAGGGGTATACAGCAGTGACTAGAACAGTGTAAAAAGTTTGGGACATGCAGTCAGGGGTAAGCAGCAGTGACTAGAACAGTGTAAAAACTTTAGGAAATGCAGTCAGGGGTATACAGCAGTGACTAGAACAGTGTAAAAACTTTGGGAAATGCAGTCAGGGGTATACAGCAGTGACTAGAACAGTGTAAAAAGTTTGGGAAATGCAGTCAGGGTTATACAGCAATGACTAGAACAATGTAAAAACTTTGGGAAATGCAGTCAGGGTTATGCAGCAGTGACTAGAACAGTGTAAAAAGTTTGGGAAATGCAGTCAGGGTTATACAGCAATGACTAGAACAGTGTAAAAACTTTGGGAAATGCAGTCAGGGTTATGCAGCAGTGACTAGAACAGTGTAAAAATTAAGGAAATGCAGTCAGGGGTATACAGCAATGATTAGAACAGTGTAGAAAGTTCGAGAAATGCAGTCAGGGGTATACAGCTGTGACTAGAACAGTGTAGAAAGTTCGGGAAATGTAATCAGGGGTATGCTACGGTGACTAGAACAGTGTAGAAAGTTAGGGAAATGCAGTCAGGTGTATACAGAAGTGTCTAGAACAGTGTAAAAAGTTCAGAAAATGCAGTCAGGGGTATATAGCAGTGACTATAACAGTGTAGAAAGTTCGGGAAATGCAGTCAGGGTTACACAGCAATGACTAGAACAGTGTAGAAAGTTTGGAAAATGCAATCAGTGGCATATACAGACCAGCGCTCAGCAAGAGACAAACAGCCATGTCATGGTGAGTCTGTGTGTTGCGTAGTAGAGAGGGAATATTGAATACTTGTGTAAAGGAGGACCGTGATTGCGAAACTGCATAGTTTGGAGTGAGTGGATAAATGAGTCTGTGGAGTACTGTGTTCAAGACTGGTGTCAGTGCTGTGAGCATCAGTATACAACAGAATTAAGCAGACTGTAGAAAGGACTAGAGCCCAGAATACTGAGTGTACGAGTGTAGGGTGAGTGATTCTAGAAATTCTTGTGAGTGTTTTGTTTTAATTACTGACTGTTTCAGTTGTTTTAATTGTATTGTCAGTAATTGCTGTTATTTGTTAAACCCATGGGCCTCTCTGTTACAATATGTCTGCCAACACTTAATTTTGGAGATACAACCCAACAATGTATTGACCCTCTATCCTCTAAATTTTTCTGTATCGGGACACTTAAAGACTCTAATGTATTCAACTGTGATTAAAAATGAAGAGACACTTCGCCAATGCATTTCTGATCCTTGTCAAACCATTTGCAACTGCCTTAGGACCTTTGAACAGGTGCAGCAGTCTGTGATCATGTATGATCATATGTGCATTTATTCAGGTGGAGGACATCTTGAGCATTTTTTTAATTGTGTCTTGATAAACAATAGAACTCAACAGTTATTAAATTGGGAATGTGTTTTGTAAATATGTTTTGTCAGTTGAAATAAAATATTGCATAGGTAAGGTATTTGTTAAATAAAATGTTTCAATCAAAATTAAAAGCCTTTCATTTTCAATCATATATCTATTTGAAATTGTTTCTTTGTTTGGTGGTGAAGAACTCATTCTTGAAGTCTGTCTAAGCATTATAGATACACACACTATTAATATCAAAAGCAATCCAAATGAAAGTTTCCAGTTTTCTGAGAGGATAAATTGTTAATGGCACATCTGTTTTTGTAACAGGTTGAAATTTCTTCAGGATTGGATTGACCATGGTACACCAGTTGTGTTTTGGCTACCTGGCTTCTACTTCCCACAGTCGTTTCTTACAGGAGTTCTACAGAATTACGCCCGTAAATACAAGATACCGATTGACATTCTTGCTTTTGAATTTGAAATTACAAATGTAGAAACAGACACAAAAGATGAATCTTCATTTGATGTTTATTCTGAGGTAAATAGAATCTTTTAATATCAGTATAAGACCAAATGTAATGAAAAAAAGGAGCAGCCAAAACTGAATGACAATACTTCATATCTGTCTTTACCAGTCAGTATCATTTTTTCCATCTTCACCGTCAGTGCCTTCATCTTCCACACTCTCACTCCTTACCGCCCCATTCTCTTCACTGCCATTTCACAACATATTATCATCAGTCTCATCCACTGCACTGGATATACAGCACTTCTTACAACCCTTCACATTTACTCCAAGTGAGATGTGCTGCCATCCTGTTATGATCCACACTGAATAAATATTACATATAAGTTGGTTGGTGCCTAAACTTACTTGAACCCATGAAGATTCACCAGTTTACTACAGATGGTTTCATTGGTGTTAAGAATTTTAAATATGTGTGTACTGAATTTTTGTGTTGTGTCTGTGGTCTGGTCAGTGTGAGTTTGTGGCTGTTTGTATGGTTTTTAATTTGTGGATTGGTCCAGGTTATATTTTTAAGTCTTTCAGTTAATTTTCAATTTTTCAATATCCATTTGCCTCGTACTGCCCTTGGATTAGATATGTTCTCAGGTGCATATCTTTACATGTTAACTGTTTTTGTGATGCTCAGTGACTTAGAATAACTTGATCTAAGGGGTCCACCAGATTAGGTGCTTCTTTGCATGATGATGCAACCAGAGCTGGCTTCCAAAATATCATGCTTGTTAAAAAAATTAGACAGTGAATAAAGTCCAAAAATGAAGGTTGTAAGTGTTACCTATGGTCATGCTTTGTGCTTTTCTTTTCTCTACACATGATCATTTCGAAATGCAGGCTTTGGCTTGGCTCGGCATGGTCTTGTTCAGAGAAATCTGGTATGGTGCCATCTTTTTCAGCGCTTATATGCAACTTTAAGATGACCTCACATATGTAAGCACCACATTTAAAGAAGCAACCTTGTCTTGCATTCGAGTAAATATGGTATATTTGTGAACCTCGACTTCTGGGTTATTACTTGGCCAGTAGTGGTAATTTGTTACTAACGTTTCAGGACAACCTATTGGTCCCGTCCTCAGGGTTCAGGAAACCAAAAGAAAGCCTGTAGCCCCAAAATGGAGTATGTATATGGAAGAGTGTGGGCGGGGAATTATCTCAGTAGTATGGTGTCAACCAGTACGGTTGTTGCAAGTGGTTGGATAGAGGAGAGTGTGGTGTTCTGTGTAGCTGGACAGAGATGCTATCTGATCGAAGGAATTCTAACGTTTGTGATAGTGAGATACAGGAGAACACTCGTGTGAGTGAATTGGGAGGATAAATGATAATCTAGAACACAACAATATGTGGGTTGAAGGTCTGTTGTATCTGTTTGGTATTCCAACTCATCCTGGAGGCTTTCCTTGTCACAAAGAGCCCTGGCTCTATGAACCAAGTTAGAAAGAATGGCCTGTATGTTGGTTGGATGCTGGCATGATCTAGATTGCAAGTAGAGTTTGGAGTGCGTAAGTTTTCAGTAGACCTTATGACCCAGGGTGCCATCCAGTTTCCTGTACATATCGAATTCAAGAAAGGCCATCTCTCTCTGTCTCCATGTTTATTTGTGTATATTCCTCTGAAGGCCATTCAGATGGTCATGAAACCTCTCCAGTTTCTCTGTTCCATGTGGCCAGATGACAAAGGTTTCATCCACTTGACGGAACCAGCACAGCGGTTTGTGCGTAGCTTGTGCTATGGCCCTCTCTTCAATGTCTTCCATAAAGAAGTTAGCGATGATAGGAGGGAGGGGGGAGCCCATAGGCATTCCATCTGTCTGCTCGTAGAATTGGCCTCCAAAGGAGAAATATGTAGAAGTGAGGACATACCTAAATAAGGCCAAAATGTTTTCAATAAATTGTTGTTTGAGAAGGTTAAGGGATACTACTGTAGGCACTCGGGTGAACAGGAACATCAGATCCTGCAGTTCAACCTGTAAGGAACACAAAATGTGGACAAACTCAATGGAATTCGTCAGTGGTAACTAGAGCACACCACCAGTGGACTAGGTAAGCCTGCCAGATACTTGGTCAGCTTGTAGGTAGGGGCTCCAATATTGCTTACAGTAGGCCTTAGGGGGACACCCTCTTTATGAATATTAGGGAGCCCATAAAGCCTTGATGGCCTTATGCCTGGGGGACATAGTCGCTTGCAAACCTCCTCTGCAAGTTTAGACCTCTTCAGTAGAAGTGAAGTTTTGTGATCGACTGTCTCTGTGGGTTACATAGCCAGCTTCCTGCAAGCTGGGATCTGAAGGAGGGCTCCAATCTTGTGATTGTAGTCCACAGTGTTAAGTACCACTGTGGCAATGCCCTTGTCTGCCAGGAGGATTGTGAGGCCAGTGTTCTTCCACAGAGCCCTTAGTGCCCTTCTCTCGGCGCCATTCAATTTGTCCTTCGGTCTAGAAGAGTCCTAAAGTATCCTCACAATCTCTTGCTCAGCTTCTTCAGCTATCTCAACAAGCAGTGATTTAACAGCCCTTCTCCACCTCAGTAAGGATGTCCTGTATGGGCAAGATGGCCAGAGCTGCCACATAGTTCAGACCCTTTCACAGGGTTGAGTACACAGCATCATCCAGCAGTTTGCCACTCAAATTGACAACCATTTCTTTAGAGGCTGGGGGCACATGATGTTGTGCTCTGTGAAGACATAAAAATTTATTACACTGTCTAGTTTTGCTGTTCTCCCCAATACTTGAAGCCTTCTTGAATGATAACCAGTCAGTGAGGGTTCAGTCCAGCTCAGACAGAACAACAGCCAAACACAAGTGAATTTCCTGCAGCTCCCAGGAAGTGCTTTCAAGTTCCATCCTGCTGGGGTGGATCCTTTTTCTGAGCAGGCAAAAGCTAATGTGTGTGTAAATCCTGCTGGCAGCTTGCAATTGGATGTGATGGCATAACTGTAGGAAGTGGGGTATGGTGTATTGGTCCCTTCACCACAGGAAAAAGGAAAGTGAGGAAAGGAGTTTGGCTCGCTTGATTTGAAGTCTTTCAAATCTCTGGACATAAGGTAGATTAGCCTCCCCATAGAGGTGTACTGTGCGTGATTATGGCCTTCCGCTGCAAAGTAGCTCGGAACCGCGCTTTTCTGAGTTATTACGCAGCAAGTAGTGGTAATTTCTTAGTGACATTTTGAGACAACCTATTGGTCCTATCCTCAGGGTTCAAGAATCCAAAAGAAAGCCTGTAGCCCCGAAACAATATTGTAGTATGGTGTCAGCCAATAGGGATGTTGCAAGTGGTTGGATGGAGGGGAGTGTGGTGGTCAGTGTAGCTGGACAGAGATGCTCCGTGATCGAAGAAATTCTAACCTGTGTGATGGTGAGACACAGGAGAACACTTACCTGAGCAACGTGGGAGGAAGGAAAGAAATAATTAGATTAATAAATGATAATCTAGAACAAAACAATAAGAGAATGGTAGTTGTAGCCCATCGCTATAGCATGGTAAAAATACCACATGCAGAGCCAGGGTACACTGACTGAATAGTTAGGATAATGGTGGATAATGTGCATATTTATTCATCATATATTGCAGCACAAAGGGTTGTGAGTGGTTGTCTGATATTTCCCTGTGAATAAGCCTTTTGAGGAAAGTCTTTTGTGACACTGATCAGCATATCCCAAATACAGCCAAAAAACCAGGCCACCATGGAGTGAGTGGGATGGTATAACTTTCTTCTAGGTTTTAAAATATATTAAAACCATAGTATTTACTTTCTTGTACAGTTGATATGAAATTATTTATTTTCCATGCTGCAGAAGACTGAATTTGACGTGTTCATTGAGGTGAGATTTCTGTTGAATAAATTATGTTGATGTTTTATTTGATGTATGTTAACATATTTCAGAAGAGAAATGAGCTTTGGTAACATGGAGTATTTGAAACATTGTCTTTTTATTAGGAACTAGAACTGCAAAGGTAGTTGCAAAAAATTTAATGTTGTACATTTTCCGTGCAAGCATATTACATATGTAAAATTAGCACCAACTTGTAGCACAGTACTTTTATATGTTATTGAATGCTCAAACATGTTTTGCCTTAACTGTTGGCCATCTTCAGGGAGCTTTTTTTTTAGCATGTGCAGCTTATGTTTCAACTTATATGTTAGAAATTCCACATATGATTAAAATTATTGTTATGATGATTAGATGTTACAAATCTTTTTGAAATCATTATTATAGTTAAAATGCAGTTAAAATAGTATAAAATTAATTTGCATATTCATAACATGAACACAGAACACCAGACATTTGATTTTGGAAGAAAGAGTGAAATGTAGATGTTTGGACGTGACAATTATACCAGCAGCAATATAATTGTATTCTCTTTTAACTATATATTAACTGTAATACCGATTTCAAGAATTGTAACATATAATCATCATAACAATAATTTTAGTCATATGTGGTATTTCTAATATACAGGTTGCAATATAAGCTGCACATGCTAAAGAAATCTCCCTGAAGATTGCCAGTGTTTAAGGCAAGAACATGCCAGAGCATTAAATAACAAATAAAGTTGTTGTGCAGCAAGTTGGTTTTAAATTTTACATGAGGCCCAAAAAATATTTGATGAAGTACTGTGACTGTTGCACAAATCGGAAGGTCGCTGGTTCGATCCCAGCTGGTGTCAGTGGATTTTTCATTGACATAAAATCCTTCCGATCACACTATGGCCCTGGGGTCGACTCAGCCTCTAACAGAAATGAGTACCAG
>Ga0123355_10003405_pt1 | contig 22771 bp, 16 predicted proteins | sample TergutEmb28metaG_3_FD_89872 | JGI IMG/M metagenome (GOLD analysis project Ga0123355, IMG submission 89872) | Embiratermes neotenicus P1 segment gut microbial communities from Petit-Saut dam, French Guiana - Emb289 P1 | ecosystem: Host-associated > Arthropoda: Insects > Digestive system > Gut ... | reverse complement strand
TAGACTGAGCTCTGTTTAGGCAAAATTGTCGCAACAGCCTCTATGGTTGCTATTTGGACTATTGCTCTTACAGATATCCCTGTTGAACTTATGGCTCTTCATAGGATAAAGAAATTCCTGGGCACTTTCATACACCTGTTCGCTATTTTGAAGTCTACTTTAGTATTTTTTTACCTGCTTGGGCGCACTCCGCTAGCTAGCACTCTGCAACAAAGCATTTTTCATTGTTTTTACATTGAGGCTGAATTTTTACATCATATTAACAATAAGGCAGTTCCCTCTCTATATACTAAGTCTATCTGCGCAGTTCTTGCTGCGCTAAATTTCGCTTGCAAGGCGAGCTTGGGAAGGCGGACTAAGGAAAACACATAAAGCAGAGTGCCTGCAAATATCTGGAAAATATCGCAAGGAATAATAAATGACGGTGCGAAAGCGCACAAAACAAGAAATGCATAAACATGATAAGGAGAATAAGTATGAAATTGAAAAAAATACTCTCACTGGGAGCAAAGAGCATTGCGCTACTCGCTATCCTGCTACTAGGATTAGGAGCACTACTGGCTTGCGATAGCGATGATGCAGGTGACACGGTGGTAATCGCAACCAATGCCGATGAAGAGGCCGTGCAGATAATGAGACACGTCCTTGACACGAACGGCTTTAGTGGGCAGTACGTTGTGCAAGAGCTGGGAACAGCTGAACTGGGCGGTCGCCTGATGGCAGAGGGTACTAGTATTGAGGCTGACCTCATCACTTTAGCCAGTTTCTATCTTGAGAGTTCGCAAGCCCAGAATGACACCTTCATTCCTCTGGGTATTGATGCAGAGACCATGCAGGACTTCCCTGACTACATGGCACCAATTCTCGCAATTACAGGCTCTATTTTTGTAAACACGGAACTGATGGATTCAGACAACTTGCCTACGCCTAGCTCAATCAGAGATCTTGCTGACCCTGTATACGAGGGAAATCTAGCCATTGCTGATATTAATTCATCAACAACAGCATGGCTGCTTACCCAGGCTCTAATTGATAACTATGGCGAAGCAGAGGCAGAAGAGATACTACAAGGCATCTATCGCAATGCAAGCGACCAGGTACTCCCTTCAGGCTCTGGCCCCATTCGCGCCGTACGTGCAGGTGAGGTTGCAATTGGTTTTGGTCTGCGCCACACAGCTGTGGCTGATAACGCAGCAGGTCTACCCATCGACTTTATCGACCCCATAGAGGGCAACTATCAGCTAGTGGAAGCACTTGCAGTGGTAGACAAGGGAGACAACACCAATCCCCTAGCAGAAGAGATGGCGCGTGTTATTATTCAACACTCACGTCAAGACCTGCAGGAATACTATCCCACGGCACTCTATGTGGGCGAGTCAACTGATGTTGCACACAGACCTGCTGATCCACGTGTTTTCCCGCAGGCTTTGACCTTAGAATTGTTGCTGGAACACCAGGCAATTGTGGATAGAGCAGCACGCGCAACTAACTAAACGACAAGAGCGGCAAGCTAGACAATGAAGATAACAAAAGACCCCTGGAAGGAAATTTGTAGATGACAAAGGAAAGAGTTGTGGCCGTTCGACCAGTGCCTGAAAAAATTAGTGGAATAATTCTTGATTGGGCAGGGACTACCGTAGACTATGGCTGCTTTGCGCCAGTAAATGCCTTCCAGCAGATATTTATCCAGCGTGGCATCCATCCCACTGACGAAGAAGTGCGCGCACCCATGGGTCAGGCAAAGCGTGACCACATCTGCATCATGCTTGAGGGCGAGCGCCTAAGTGGTCTCTGGCGCGAAAAGTTCGGTCGTGACTGGACGCAAGAAGACGTCGATGAAATGTATGCCATTTATGAAGACATCCTTTTTGCTTCACTAAGAGATTTTTGTGAGGTGAAGCCAGGGGTACTGGAAGTTGTTGAATACTTGCGCAGACGCAATATTAAAATTGGCTCTACGACAGGCTATACTCCTGAAATGATGAAAGTTGTAGCGGCAGAAGCTAAAGTAGCTGGTTATGCTCCCGATGCTTATGTTACACCAGAAGATGTGGGCTACGGCAGACCTTATCCTTACATGTTATTTGAAAACATGCGCAAACTTGAATTGCTGACGGTGGCAGAGATTATCAAAGTGGGCGATACTCTTTCAGATATTGCTGAATGTAAGAACGCAGGAGTCTATGCCATAGGCGTTGTTGAGGGCAGTTCGGAGATGGCTCTACGACAGGAAGAATTCGAAGCATTGTCCTCTGAAAAACAGGACAATCTACGCAAAACAATCACTAAGCGCTATCTTGATGCAGGTGCCGATGCTGTTATTATTGAAATGAGGGATTTAGTGGCCCTGATTGGATAAAAAGGCAGAGAAAGGCGCGGCATGTCACATCGTCTAGGCATAGACATTGGTTCAACCACAATAAAAGTAGTAATAACTGATAATAACTTCAAAATCTTATATAGCGACTACCAGCGTCACTTTTCGGACATTCAGAATACTTTGCTCAAAATGATGCTTGCTGCAAAAGAGCAGATGGGTAATATTGATGTCTGCGCCATGATTACAGGTTCTGGGGGCATGACCCTCGCCAACTGGATTGGTGTGGATTTTATCCAAGAGGTTGTGTCGGCATCAAATAGCGTTAATATTTTTGCGCCAGAAACTGATGTGGCGATTGAAATCGGTGGGGAAGATGCCAAAATCATCTATTTCACGGGGGGCCTTGAGCAGCGCATGAATGGCATTTGCGCTGGTGGTACAGGCTCTTTCATTGACCAAATGGCAGCTCTCTTGCAGACAGATGCAACAGGACTTAACGAACTGGCGAAAGAACACACCGTCATCTATCCCATTGCTGCTCGCTGTGGGGTATTTGCGAAAAGTGACCTGCAGCCGCTTATCAACGAAGGTACGGCAAAGACCGACCTTGCGGCATCCATTTATCAGGCCATTGTGAGTCAGACCATCAGTGGACTTGCCTGTGGTCGCCCGATTCGCGGCAAGGTGGCTTTCTTGGGTGGGCCGTTGCACTATTCTTCAGAGCTTCGCGCACGCTTCAAGGACGTTCTCGAACTAGAAGATGAAGACGTGATTCTGCCTGAAAATGCACACCTCTTTGTGGCCCTTGGTGCAGCGATTGGTGCTGCACCAATGATGGGGAGCCGTGCAGCGATTGGCACAGACCCTAAGAAGCAGACCAACTTTGACGAACTGATTGGCAACCTGAAAGCACAGCAAGAATCAGAGATTGAAATTGACAGACTACCTGCACTTTTCAAAGACGATGCAGAATATCAAGACTTCAAAGACCGACATGCACAGCATAAAATAGCCAGACGCTCGCTGGAAGACTATGACGGCGAAGTGTTCTTGGGAATCGATGCAGGTTCTACAACAACGAAGCTGGTACTCATCAGTAACGAGGGAGAACTACTCCATTCCTACTATGCCAGCAATGAGGGAAATCCTCTGCAGACAGTCAAGCAGGCGCTGCTAGAGATATACGATATTTTACCTGCTGGCCTTTCTATCACCAGTTCCTGTGTAACAGGCTATGGCGAAGGACTTATCAAGGCAGCACTCTGTGTTGACCATGGTGAGGTTGAGACCATGGCACACTATAAAGCAGCAGCCTTTTTCGTGCCAGACGTTGACTTCATCCTAGATATTGGTGGGCAGGACATGAAATGTCTGCGCCTGCGTAATGGGGCAATTGACTCAATGTTGCTCAATGAGGCCTGTAGTGCTGGATGTGGATCTTTCATTGAGGCTTTTGCAAAATCGCTCAATATGGAAATCGCTGACTTTGCGACCTGTGCCCTAGAATCGAAAGAGCCCGTAGACTTAGGTTCGCGCTGTACCGTCTTTATGAACAGTCGTGTAAAGCAGGCACAAAAAGAGGGCGCCAACGTATCTGACATTTCAGCAGGACTGGCCTACTCTGTTATTAAAAATGCACTACAAAAAGTTATCAAGATTACTGACCCTTCCCAGCTAGGAACTTCAATTGTAGTTCAGGGGGGAACTTTCTATAATGAAGCCGTTCTGCGTGCTTTCGAACTAGTAGGGGAACGCGAGGCCGTGCGCCCCGACATCGCAGGTATCATGGGTGCCTTTGGTGCAGCGCTGATTTCAAAAGAAAAGTACGCTAGCCAGGGCAGCCCCGATGATCAAGGATATGAATATTCCACCTTGCTCTCTAAAGAAGACCTGTTGGCTCAAGACATTCAGGTCAGCCACACGCGCTGTAAGGCCTGTAGCAACTTCTGTCTACTTACCATTAGTAAGTTTTCTGGTACGCGTCGCTTTGTGTCGGGAAATCGCTGTGAGCGCGGGGTAGGTAAAAAGTCCACCACGACTAATGTGCCCAACCTCTATCAGCAAAAGTACGACCGCCTCTTCAGCTATACCGCACGTGAACTAGAGGATGCCCCTCGTGGTGTAGTTGGTCTGCCACGCGTCTTAAATATGTATGAAAACTATCCCCTGTGGTTTACTTTCTTCAATCAGTTGGGTTATCGTGTGCACCTTTCCCCGCGTTCATCGCGTGAGCTTTATGAGAAAGGCATGGACTCCATTCCTAGTGAGTCTCAATGTTATCCTGCGAAGAAAGTACACGGACATGTTGAAGCTTTGGTGGAAGAAGGCATCGACTACATCTTCTACCCTTGTGTAATGTTTGAACGTAATGTTATTGAGGGTGCGGACAACTGCTTTAACTGTCCCATTGTTACCTCATACCCTGAAAATGTGAAGAACAACGTTGAATCACTGCGCGAAAACAATGTCAGATTCCATAATCCCTTCCTAACCCTTGATACTTACGAAAAACTAGCAAGTCAGCTAGTTAAAGCCTTCCCTGACATTCCTGAATCAGAAGTGCGCGATGCGACACAGGCAGCATGGGATGAGCAGCAAGCCTTCCGCGCTGACGTTCGCAGCATGGGGGAGAAAGCTCTAGCTTATGTGGAAGATAAGGGTATCCGCGGTATCGTGTTGTCGGGACGCCCCTATCATATTGACCCAGAACTACATCATGGTATTCCTGACCTTATTGCATCTTACGGGGTTGCGGTACTAACTGAGGACAGTGTGTCGCATCTCGAACCTGTTGAGCGCCCCTTGCTCGTACGTGACCAATGGTCCTATCACTCCCGCCTTTATGCAGCAACTGCTTTTGTCTGCACACGAGACGACATAGAACTTATCCAACTGAACAGCTTTGGCTGTGGACTTGATGCTATCGCGGCCGATGAAGTTCAGGAGAATCTGGACCGCTCTAATAAGCTATTCACGATACTCAAGATTGATGAGATTAAGAATTTGGGTGCTGCGCGTATTCGTGTCAGAAGCCTTCTGGCGACACTGAAAGAACGTGAAGAGCGCAATATTGGACGCACAGCTCCAAAGCCTAGACCAGAACGTGCCGTCTTTACTAAGGAAATGAAGAAGCGCCACACCATCTTGAGTCCGCAGATGTCGCCCATTCACTTTGACATCATCAAAGAGGCCTTCATCGTTAATGGCTACAATCTGGTGGTATTACCTGACCGTGAAAGGGAAGCGGTTGAAACGGGCCTCAAGTACGTAAACAATGATGCTTGCTTCCCTGTGCTGATTATCGTGGGCCAAATCATTAATGCCCTCCAGTCGGGCAAGTACGACCTAGACAACGTGTCAGTATTCATGAGTCAGACAGGTGGGGGATGTCGTGCCAGTAACTACATCTACCTCATCCGTCGTGCGCTGCGCAATGCGGGTATGGAACATATTCCCGTTATTAGTATCAGTGCACTTGGACTCGAGAAAAACCCTGGCATGAAGTTCACGACATCCTTGCTGAAGAAAGCCTTGCAAGGTATGCTCTACGGGGACTTGCTTTCACGGGTACTGCTCTTCACGCGTGCCTATGAATTGGAGCCTGGTTCTGCACAAGCCCTTTATGAGAAGTGGAACGAAGTTTGCAAGGAAGCCACCCGTAGCGGCAAGTACAGCGAGTTCAAGAAAAATGCCCAAAATATTGTGGCAGAGTTTGACCAGCTGCCCTTGCGCGATGAGCGCAAGCCTCGTGTTGCCATAGTAGGCGAAATCCTCATCAAGCTGCATCCGACAGCAAACAATGAGCTCATCCAAATGTTAGAGGATGAAGGGGTAGAGGTTGTACTGACAGACTTTGCCGATTTCTTCCTTTACAATGCGCACTGCGCCCGCTATAACGAAGAGAACCTAGGGGGGTCGCGAAAAACGCGTGTAATCGGTGACCTGTTTGTCTCCTACATCGAACGTTATCGTAAACATGTCAGACGTGCGCTACTAGAGAGTGAGCGTTTTGATGCTACCCCATCTATCGAAAAGCTAGCAGAATTGGCTGAGCCCATTGTGTCTATAGGAAACCAGACAGGTGAAGGTTGGCTTGTCACAGGTGAAATGGTCGAACTCATCCACGAAGGTGTTCCCAATATTGTGTGCGTGCAACCCTTTGCTTGCCTGCCGAGCCATGTAACTGCTAAGGGCGCGATTAAGGAACTGAAGCGTCTGTATCCGCAGTCAAATGTAGTAGCGATTGACTACGACGCTGGTGCCAGTGAAGTGAATCAGCTTAACCGAATAAAGCTTATGCTAAGCACAGCAAAGCAAAACTTCGAGAAGGACAATGTATCGCTGGATGGTCCACAAGAAGAGATTGTCCAAGAAGTTAATCCGCAAGAAACTAGCCCTAAAGAAGACAAGGGTCAAAAGAGTTGCGGGTGCCCATCGTGCTAAATCCCGTAATCTTCATATCGCGTGCGATATTAGTGGCACTTGCTGCTACCTTTCTAGTGGTCGCACTAAAGGCAGTTGCTGATTTGCTGGACATCAGTCACATCATTAATGATGTTGTGATTGGTCTGGTATTTGCGGTAGGACTTGCCTTTGCGGGTGCAAAGTATGGACATCCCCATGCGAAGAAAAGCACAACGCCACGAATATTAGAAATTCGCCTGTTCTTGATTCAGCTTGCACTGTTTCTTTTTATCTTGTCAGGCCTGCAGCTTAATGTGGGTGAGCTGACCATTGCAGGGCATAGCATGCCCGCTGCTGGTGTTGTCGTGCCTGTACTTGTGGCACTGTGGCTCATCTATTGGTCGTGGAAAAACGTGCTCAATATAAGCGAGAAGCAGGCAAATATGGTGGGAGCAAAGCGCTCAGAATTGTGGACCTTGTGCGCAGGTCTACTACTAGCACCGTTCCTGTTCCTTATCCCTGGCTTTGCTTTGGCAGAGGTCCTAGGCTTTGACCCAATGATTATTCTGTCAGTATTCCAATTCGCACCCATCATGTCAGCTGCTCTGCCCGCTGCCTTTAGTTTGCGCAGAATGATTGCGCAGGCATCAGATTAGTACTAAGAATAGGTCATAGTTCTGATACTATGATAGTTCTGATACTATGACAGTAGATAATATGTTGTATTAGCTAGTGTATGGATAGACCGATAGACAAGAGTGAAAGGTACATAATGTCGCATACGCGCAAGTTTACCCCGCCCGCAAACTTCGACCCTCAATTTGTTACATGTCAGGCAACGCAGATGCGTATTGATATCGTGAAGATGCTTACCCATGCAGGGTCAGGGCATCCGGGAGGTTCGCTCTCTGCGGCAGATATTGTGGCAACACTCTACTTTGGTGGAGTCATGAACTACGATCCTCAAAGTGAACTACAGGGAGACGGGGCACCCTGGCGCGACCGTTTTATTTTATCTAAAGGTCACGCGGCTCCTGTGCAGTATGCTGCACTTGCGCTGGCGGGCTATATCGATTCTGCAGAATTCGAGTCTTTACGCAATCTAGGTGCGATGTTGCAGGGACATCCCGATGCAAGCAAATGCCCAGGTGTTGAAGTGTCTACGGGGTCACTGGGTCAGGGATTGTCTATCGCTGTAGGACTAGCGCAGGGACTTATCCTAAAGGGACAAATGGGGAGGGATGGACAGACTCCTCCACAGATATATGTGTTATTGGGCGACGGGGAACTGCAAGAAGGTCAAAACTGGGAGGCAGCGCTGTATGCTGCACATTACCGCTTAGATAACGTGGTTGCAATTGTTGACCGCAACATGCTGCAGATTGACGGTAATACCGAAGACGTCATGACCTTGGGTGACGTGGCTGCAAAGTTTGAAGCTTTTGGCTGGGAAACCGCAAGTATTGACGGTCACGACATTCCTGCTATACATGAGGCACTGACGCGTAAGCGCACATCAGGTAAACCTTATGCGATTATCGCAGATACGGTGAAAGGTAAGGGCGTATCCTTCATGGAAGATGTGGCTGGCTGGCATGGGGTTGCGCCTTGTGCAGAAAAGTGTGCAGCCGCTTGCGCAGAACTAGAACAACTACTTAAGGACAGTAAAGACGTGATGGATATATCTGCTGCAGTCATGGAGGGAGGTGGCGCCCATGGCTAAGGCGACACGCGCCGCCTTTGGCGAAACATTACTAGAACTTATAGCGGAAGGTCAAGACATTGTAGCTGTTGAAGCTGACCTTGCAGGCTCAACTACCACAGGTAAGGTGGCAGAGCACCACCCAGAGCGCTTCTTCAACGCAGGAATCGCAGAGGCCAACATGGTAGGTGCTGCGGCAGGTCTCGCCCTGGCTGGACAGGTTGCCTTTACAGGGTCATTTGCCGTATTTGGCACAGGTCGCGTTTATGACCAAATCCGCAATACTGTTTGCTATAACAAGCTTGACGTGAAAATTGCACCTACACACAGTGGGGTAACGGTAGGGGCAGATGGCGGTAGCCACCAGATGCTTGAAGATATTGCACTGATGCGCGTGCTCCCTAATATGCGTGTACTTGTTCCTGCTGACTATACAGCAGCTAAGGCAGCAGTGCGTTATGCAGCGATGACACCTGGCCCCTTCTATGTGAGGCTAGGTCGTGCAGAGGTTCCGCATGTTTACGGCCCAGAAGGCATAACGGGTGTTCAGGATGTAGATGTAACAAAGGCGCATGTTGTTCGCCCTGGTAAAGATGTCACTATCGCAGCCTGCGGTATCGAGGTAGCGCAAGCCCTAGAGGCGGCCAAGCTACTAGCAGCAGAAGGCATTGACGCAGAAATCATCGATGTCATGTGTGTAAAGCCCTTGGATGTAGAAACCTTATTGGGGAGTGTGTCCAAAACAGGACGCTTAGTGACTGCAGAAGAGCATAGTGTGCTAGGTGGAATGGGTTCTGCAATCTCAGAAGTTCTATCAGAAGTGCTTCCTACGCCAACGCGCCGAATAGGGGTAGTGGACCAATTTGGTACTAGTGGTACGCCAGACGAACTAATAGAGCACTTTAATCTAGATGCTAAATCAATAGTGGACGCTGCCAAAGAATTGCTAGCATAGGCAAAAATCTTAACTACATTACGCTTAAATTAAGTCGCACTTTGGTAACATCCTGTGTGCGTCCTTGCTTGTTTTGCTAAACTAACCTGCGTTGATACAACTTATGTGTCAGTGTGTGTAAATGACTGAAGATTAAAACGTATAAGGGAGGCTCGTGTGAGCGACCTAGAGTCAAGGCTCGATCAGATTGTGCCGGAACCACAGTTTTCGCCTCGTGCGAATCGTGGTCCACTCATGATATCGATGAAAAATGTTTCAAAGCGCTACGTTGCCAATAAGGCTGCACTTGAAAACATTAATGTGGAAGTTGCTGCCGGAGAGTTTGTTTTCATTGTAGGACACTCAGGTTCTGGTAAATCAACTTTTATTCGTATGCTCCTTCGTGAAGTTCAGCCTAGTTCTGGACAAATCATTGTTGCTGGGCATGACCTAAGCAGACTAAAGAACTCAAAGGTTCCTTATTTGCGCAGAAACATTGGCTGTGTATTTCAGGACTTTAAACTTCTGCCTAATAAAACTGCCTTTGAAAATGTTGCTTTTGCCTTGCAAGTAATCGGCAAATCAAAGCATGTTATCAATACTCAAGTACCAGAAGTTCTGCGTCTTGTAGGACTTGAGGGTAAGATTCACAACTATCCCCACGAGCTTTCAGGTGGAGAACAGCAACGTGTATCTGTTGCACGTGCTTTCGTGAATCGCCCACCACTACTGCTGTGTGACGAACCTACAGGTAACCTTGATCCGCAGACTTCACTGGGAATTATGAAGCTGCTAGAACGTATTAACCGCACCGGTACTACGACACTTATTGCGACGCATGACCAGGAAATGGTTAACTACATGCGCCAGCGAGTAATCGCACTTGATGAGGGTCAGCTTGTCCGTGATCAGGACAGGGGGGTGTACGGAAATGTCGATTAATCTGGGATACTTTATTTCTGAAGCGGCAATTAGCTTTAAGCGCAATTGGGTAATGACCTTTGGGGGCATTGCTACGATTTTCCTCTCACTTCTTCTTATGGGTAGTGCGCTACTCATGAATAGCCTCGTCAATGACATGGTCGGAGACATTGAAGGCCGCGTCATTATTCAAGTTTGGATTCATGATGATGCTGAATATGTAGACATAGAGAGCCTGCAGGCAATCCTAGAAGGGCATGGAAACGTTGCAGGTGTTGAATTGATTGGCAAAGATGAAGCACTAGAGCGTTTTACTTACATGATGCAAGATTCACCTCAGATTGTTGAACAGCTTCGAGACAATCCGCTACCACGTTCACTTGAAGTCGAATTGGTAGACACACAAGAAATTGATGGAGTCGTTAGCCTTATCAAGGGAAGCGATGAGATTTTACGTATTGCTGACAGTCCTGATGACCTAGACCGTTCTGTAACCTATGGTCAAGGGATTGTTGAAACCTTGCTGGGTGCGACTCAGACAGCACGCTATGCTGGTATTGCATTGGTGGGGATTTTGGCACTAGTTAGTTTGATTTTCATCAACAATACCATTCGACTTGCCATCTATGCACGTAGGAATGAGTTGTCTATTATGCGTCTAGTGGGTGCAAGTAATGGCTTTATTCGCGCACCCTTTATACTAGAGGGTATATTGCAGGCCTTGGTAGGAGCACTCCTTGCGATTTTAGTATTGCTGGCAGTGAAGTCCTTCATGTTCCCAGGACTACAAGAAACTCTTGCCTTCATTACCTTTAACTTTACTAATGCACTTATGACAGAGATTGCACTTATCCTCTTAGGTTCAGGTGTTGTTATCGGTACCTTAGGAGCAATAATAGCCATGAGAAGGTACCTAAAGATATAGAGTTCTTCATATCTAGAACACTATAAAATGTTATTATTCGATGCGGGCAGATTGCCCGCATCGTCCATATGAAAGGAATAACATGAATCGTACAACGAAGATAATTGCTCTCATTCTGGGGGCTATGGTGCTCACCCTCGCAGCTTTTTTAGGCGGATTCGCCGTTTCTCAAATTATGTTTATTGGGGAAAATTCTCGCATGGCGCAAAATGCTCAACTAACGCGTGAAGTTTCAGAACTTTTTAATCTGATGCAGCGTGAAGCCCTTGATCCTCCCAGTGAAACTACAGCTACCGTAGGTGCCTTGAATGGCCTCTTGCGTAGCAATGATGACCATTACGCGCGTTTCTTGACTGAAGAAGAATTAGAGCGCTACACAGAGAGCATGCAGGGTGCCTTTGGGGGCATTGGTGTTCTGTTGGGAGAAAGCGAAGGGACCACCTTTGTCCTGCAGGTCTACGAAGATACGCCCGCAGAAAGAGCAGGCATCCAAGAAGGCGACTATTTCTACGGTGTTGATGGTGAGACTCGTGATGATTGGCTGATATCAGATCTTTCTTCTCGCGTACGTGGTGAGGTGGGAACTGATGTTGAGATAACTATGGTTCGTCCCTGGGATGAAGATACTATGCCTGCTAGCATGGAACATCATCTGGGTGAACCTTTTACAGTAACAGTTACTCGTGACATTATTCAGACGCCTGTCACTGAGGTTGAGATGTTTGATGACAAGGTTGGCTATGTGCGCCTCTTCGAATTTAATCTACGTGCGACCGATGAGTTGCGCGAAGACATCGAAGGGCTTATCGAAGATGGGGCAGAGGCGCTTATTCTAGACTTGCGTAATAATCCTGGTGGTGACCTCAATCAGGCAATCGGAGTAGCCTCACTCTTTATTGAGGAAGGACCCATTGTTCAGATTGATTCGGCAGCAATGTCTCAGCCAGAGATTCTTAACGTAAGAGGTAGTTCACTGTCACAGCAGCTTCCTCTAGTAGTGCTAACCAATGGAAACAGTGCATCTGCTTCAGAGATTGTAGCTGCAGCCATCCAAGACCATGAGCGTGGCATTGTTGTAGGAACAGACACCTTTGGAAAAGCAAGCGTTCAGTCGCAGATCCCTTTCCGTCGCGGTGCTGCCTTTATGACAACTGCTCAATACCTAACAGCCTTCGGCAGAGTTATTGACGATGTAGGTAATGAGCCTGACATTGAAGTAGAGATGAGCATAGCTGATGCTGCAGAAATTGAAACTGATAAGCAGCTACAGCGCGCCATTGAAGAAGCAAACGACAAGCAGAGGTAGATTTCTTGTCGGGCAGAATCGCAGGAAATAAGAAGGCTTATCACGACTATTTTATCGACGAGACCTTTGAGGCTGGTATTGTACTTACCGGCACAGAGGTCAAGTCGATTCGTGACTATGGTCTGTCGCTAAAAGAAAGCTATGCACATATCCGTCAAGGCGAGGCATGGTTGATGGGTGTGCACATTAAACCTTATACGCAGGGGTCCTACAATAATGTCGACCCTGACCGTCCGCGCAAGCTGCTGCTACACAAAAAACAAATCCGCTATCTGGAAGAACGAACCAATGAAAAGGGACAAACTATCGTCCCCACAAAGATTTACTTCTCACGTGACAATAAGGTGAAGGTAGAAATTGGCTTAGCGCGCGGAAAAAAGAACTATGACAAGCGGGCTACTATAGCTAAGAAGGATGCTCAGCGAGATATAGAGAGAGCCCTCAAAGCTCGAAGCCAATGAACGCCTCAGGTGCTCAATCTCCGCACTAATTTATGGAAATGAAATGCTCACATAGCTTGAGTATGCTCCGCTTCCATTTCCATAAATCAGCACGAATCTTGAACGCCTGAAGCGCTCATTATTGTTTAGGAGCACTTGGCTTTCCGCGCGCTAGGAAGAAATATATCGCCGCCCCCATCGCCACTGCAATTGCGGCAATAATGATGACCGTTGTGATATCTGTGGTGGATTCCACAGCTCCTTCTCCCACATAAAAACCATCAATGGTTGTTGATATTGTTTGTCCTGCACTGACATTCTCAAAGACGCGTGCGTAAGTCTGCTCGCTGTTGGGTCCTGCTCCTCTAAAGATGAGGTCATCCTCTGTGGCCACATATCCTGCAGGAAAGGCTGCTGTCAGTAAGAGTTCGGGTACGTCATGGATGGGTGCATAAGATAGATTTATGCTCATGGTTTCATCAGAGCCTGCACTTGAAGGATCTCCTTCATATCTGAATTCTAGCTGCATATGACGATAATCGGTCATGATGGCAGAGTAGATATCCATGCCATTTTCTGTGCGGACTTGATAGGGCTCCGGGAACTGAATCGCAGAATCAAAACTTTCTCGGTTGGGCATTTGTCCAAACCAGCCCGCAAGTGTTCCTTCAGGGATACCTATTTCAATAAGTGCTGGCAAAGGAGTGCTTTCATGTAGCTCGCCCGTAATCATTCCTGCCCAAAAGCTATCTATGCCCAAAGCCTCACCATCTACGTAAATAAGTTGATAGCCTAAGGAGTGAAAGGGGGTAGCCTCCTCTAAGGTAAGTTGTTGAGCAACAGATCCCTCTGCAGCAGAGGCAAGGGATACTCCTGTAGCAAGTGAACTAAGGCAGAGCATAAGCACTGCAAGCCACAGGGATGGACGATTTCTCAAGTTAGGCATTATATAGCTCCTGAAAATGGTAAGTGCATTTTTTCTACCCTTACTATGCTACAGATTTCGCTCAGAGACTTCCAGTATCTCATTACTGTATCTAGCCAAAACAAAGGCAAGTGAGGAGAGCCGATTAAAAAGGGGGAGTGCACCCCTGTCTTCTGTCTTTGCCTCTGCGCCATTGCTGTCCCTATGGTCACTCTTGCCTGTTTCAAGCATTTGAATTTCTAGCATTTGGCAGTAGCTGCGTTCCAACTTGCGAATAAGTACGCGGGCAAGCTCTATTCGTGCCGCAAGTTCTGACCCTCCGGGCAATACGAAGCTTTTCAGCGCTTCTTGAAGGGCGAATATTTCGCACAATCTTTCTGTTTCTTGAACTTGTGCTTCCCAGGACCACGGCACACCTTTTGTATCTAAAGCTTCTGAAGATGCGTCCATTATGACCACTCCAGCTTTGAAGAGTGTGCGCTGCATCCAGACAAGACACTCATTTACCTCTGCTGTTACTGGATGTTTAGTCGCTTCTGCAGCAGCAAAGCCCAGTGCTGCCTGTGCTTCATCAAGGGCGCCTACGAACGCTATGTTTTCGCTAGCCTTTGACCTGCTAATTCCAGGCCCAAAGCTCGTTGTTCCCCTATCTCCCTTGCTACTGTAGTAAGGCATCTTGTCCTCCTGTCTCCATTTTCTGGGGCGGAGCGCTTCAGCCTCAGCTGCAGCTTCCTTGCCCTTCCTTGCTATACTGGATTCTTTAGCATTAGAATTTTAATCATACCCTTGCCATTATAAAGGGTGATTCTGAAGGAGAGTTAAACCCTTGAGTGAAAATGGTCAGAATGCAAGCTTTGATTGTCTAATTATTGATGACGAGGCAGAAATCGCTGCTTCAGTCTGCGAATACTTTAATCTATTCAATGTCAGCTCTCACTATGTGCTTAATGCCGAAGATGCCCTTTCCTTTCTGCAGGATAACAGGGTTAATCTCATCTTGCTTGATATCAATCTGGGGCAGGATTCAGGATTTGCCCTATGCAAGACATTGAGGGAAACTCTCGATATTCCTATCCTCTTTATTAGTGCCCGCACAAGTAGTGAGGACATGTTACTAGCCTTAAACATTGGTGGGGATGACTATATCCAAAAGCCTTTCACCCTTTCAGTTCTTTTGGCAAAGGTTAAAGTAGTGCTAAAGCGCTACAGCGCAACAAAAGAAGAAGAGCCCTGTAGTTCAGCTAGGTTGCGCATTGATTCAAAGACAGAGCGTGTATACCTTGATGATACTTTGCTTGAACTCAAGAACATGGAGCACAAACTCCTAAGATATCTCCATGACAACAAAGGTCGCATTATTGGAAAAAATGAACTCTTCAAAGAGGTCTGGGGTGACACCTTTGTAAGTGACGGCACCCTGAATGTTCATGTACGTCGCCTTAGGGAGAAAATCGAAGAAGACCCCAATGATCCTCTACTTATCAAGACTGTTTGGGGTGTTGGATATGTCTACGATGAGGCTTCCACATGAAGGGAAGCATGAAGTGGCTTCTTCTCTTTTTCTTAGCGCTTGCACTTGCTACCTGCGCTTCGATTGCGTGGACAATGACTCTTGACTATGAAGTGGACAGGGTAGAACTCAACCGGGTCGCTAGGGCAGTAGAGGCAAACTGGCCAGATGCCCTACAGGGGCAGCTTCCTGAAAGTCATGTGCACTATCTTTTCATAGAAGGTGAGGCACCTGTTTATACGCAGTCTGAAAGTGAAGATATTCGTATCGCCATCTACGTAGACAGCGAGAGAGTAGGCACTATTGTAGTATCCAATGAGGCTACTAATCAGCTAGTACATATGAGGGCACAACTATTGATTGTATTTGTCGCTGCACTTGTATTGCTCGCAATAGGTGCAGGTCTATATGCCTTGTACCTACAAAGAACGATACTGAGACCTTTCCGTAAGCTAGAAACTTTTGCCTCAAGTGTTGCACAGGGTGACTTGGACTTTCCTCTAGAAATGGACAAAGAGAATCGCTTTGGGGCATTTACAGAGAGCTTTGACCTTATGCGAGAAGAACTTGCCCTAGCGCGTGAAAATGAGCGCCTAGCAAATGTGAGTAAGAAAGAATTGGTAGCATCACTTAGTCACGATATAAAAACACCCGTAGCTTCTATTAAGGCGATTAGCGAATTGCACCAGGCGAAGTATGGGGCAAGTTCTGAAATGGAGACCATTACGGGCAAGGCTGACCAAGTGGACCAGTTAATCTCAAATATGTTTAGTGCAACTTTAGAAGAGCTACAGCAACTTGAGGTAAGTACAGGAGAAGTTACTTCAACAGAACTAGAGAAGTACATCCGATCCTCTGACCATCAAAATAAGATTCATCCTTTCAATTTGCCAGAGTGTGTCATCACGGCAGACAGCCTTCGCTTGCAGCAGGTCATTGACAACATAATCGGCAACTCTTACAAATATGCAGGAACAAGCATTGAGGTAACAGGTAGCTTCGAGGAATCCTTTTTCGTCTTAGTCATACGGGACTTCGGATTGGGGGTTTCCTCAGAAGAGCTTCCCCTTTTGACGGAAAAGTACTACCGGGCTGACAATGCAGAAGGCAAGAACGGTGCTGGTCTGGGGCTTTACCTCTCTCATTATTTTCTGACAAAGATGGGTGGTTCCCTGACCGTAGAGAGCCATGAAGGGCTGCAAGTAATCCTGCGATTAAAGATTTAAGAATCTGTTAAGGATTCGATAAAGGCTGTTAAGATTTCTTTCTCTAAGATAGATTTCAGGTTAAAAACAATCTGAGAGAAAGAGATAGAACAATGACACTTATCAAGACAGATAAACTGAGTAAATCCTTTTCAACAGGGGGAACTCAACAGCATATTCTTAAGAATCTTGACCTAGAGATTTATGAGGGAGACTTCACCGTCATCATGGGACCTTCTGGTGCAGGAAAGTCTACGCTACTTTATGCGCTATCAGGCATGGACAAGCCTAGCCTGGGCTCTATTCAGTTCTATGGACAAGAGCTAGCGAATCTGAACAATGACCAGCTTGCCGTATTCCGTCGTGAGCACTGCGGATTTGTATTTCAGCAAATGTTCCTGCTCGACAATATGAGTATCATTGATAATGTTTTAGCTGCTGGATTCCTGGTTTCAAAAGACAGGAAGGCCATTGTTGCCCGTGCCAAAGAGCTTCTGAACCAGGTAGGACTGACTGAACAAGAGTGGCGCAAGTTTCCGACACAGCTTTCTGGTGGAGAAGCTCAGCGCGCTGCCATCGTTCGTGCATTGATTAATCAGCCAAAGGTTGTTTTTGCAGATGAGCCAACAGGTGCACTGAACTCTGCCTCTGGAAAGGCTGTATTAGACACCTTGACGCAGGCCAATCAGGATGGGCAGAGCATAATCATGGTGACGCATGACCTGAAAACTGCTAAGCGCGGTAATCGTGTTCTTTATGTTCGTGATGGTGTTATTTGCGGTGTTTGTGACTTGGGCGCATACACAAGTGGTAACCAAGAACGCACCGATAAGCTTGTCTCTTTCCTTGAGGACATGGGGTGGTAATCGTGAACAAGATTATCTTGCTTGCCAAAGCAAACATCCGCAAAACCAAGGGGCAGACAGCCGTTCTTGCAATCTTGTTCCTTATCGCATCGGCCATGCTCAACATTGGGCTTATCCTTGCCCTGGGCTTTGGTAACTTTTTTGAGAACACTGTAGAGGAGCTGAACACTTCTGACACCTACTTTGTTGTAAGTGGAGCAATCTACAATGATGAAATTGAAGCCTACTTTCAAGACAGCAATGAAGTAAGTGATTTCCAAATGAATGACATTCTTTTCTTGGGAACGACTCTTGAATGGAATGGCGAAGATTTCGACTGGCAGGCGTCATTTTGGGACAAGGACGAGACGCGAAATCTAAATCAATGGAAATATGTTGGCGAAACCCTATCGAATGTTCCTGACAATGCGATTTATGTGCCTTATATTTACAGTCTTGTAGGTGGCTACGAACTGGGAGATGAACTGGTTCTTACGGTAGAAGGCGAAGAGTTATCCTTTGTTGTTGCTGGCTACATAGAGGCCATTTATCATGACCGCATGATGTTGGGGGATGTGTTTCTGGTATCGTCACCCCAGTTCCAGGATTTATCAGAGAGATTTGATGATGCTATTATCGTGTCGATTGCTGCAAATGGAGTTGAAAATCACGCTAGAACGATAACGGACTTGATGGAGCTAGTAGATCTGTCAGAAGTTGCCGGTATGCCAGGCTTCAATTCCATCTTTGGAATAGATCAAGATGCCATGGCAGAATCTCGAACAGGTATGGCAGTCACGACAGCTGCTATGCTCATAGTATTTACCGTTGTTGTTATCGCTGTCTGCTTGCTTGTTATTCGTTTCCGTATCAGCAGTAGCATTGAAGAAGACATTCAAAAGATTGGTTCTTTGCAGTCCGTTGGCTATACCAGCAAGCAGCTTAATCTGTCCTTTGTGTTGCAGTACGCAAGTATTGCCTTTCTAGCATGCCTTGCGGGGATTGTTCCGGCATACCTCATGCTTCCTGCTGTGAGTGACATGCTTGCACAGCAAAGTGGCTTCCTATGGATCCCTGATATTGACCTTGTTCTTAACTTTGTGGCTTTAGCTGTGTTGACTTGTACTGTTGTGGCCGTTGCATTCCTATCGGCTCGAAGAGTTCGCAAGATTACTCCTGTACAGGCTTTACGTGGGGGATTGGCGACTCATAACTTTAAGCGAAATCCTCTTCCGCTAGAACGCTCTAGACTGCCCTTAACTCTGGCACTGTCAAGCAAGTCTGTTTTGCAAGGACTACGACAAAGCCTGACACTCTTCATGATTTTGGCCGCAAGTTCTTTTGTAGCAGTGGTAGCTGTGGTTCTGTACTACAATTCTGCTATTGATTTAAGCGCTTTCGAGCAAGTTCCTGGTATCGAGAGATCTAATGCAGTAGTCATATTTGATCCCGCAGAGGATACAGAGTCTTTGAAAGCTGAAGTTCTTGCGCATGAAGATGTTTGGAAGGTACAGTATATGGACAGCGGTCCTGTTGCTGTTGAAGATGTTGGTACAGTGGGCGCTATTGCCATGTTCGATTTCACAAACAGAGAAACGCAAAATGTCTACGAAGGAATTTTCCCTAGATACGACAATGAGATTGCTATTGCGGGAGCAATCTCTAATGCGACAGACCTTGGTATTGGTGATGAGATATTGCTGGGCAGTGATGACATACCCTTCCTTATTACTGGTTTAACGCAGGGCATGGAGGCAGGTGTTTTGACGGTATACCTTACGCAAGATGGTATGGAAAGAGTAGATTCTCACTTTGCTCAATCAGTCTTGCATATCTATCTAAATGACGGTGTAGATGCAGCAGAGTTTATTGAGCAGATGGAAGAGGCTTATGCAGACATCGCCTTTGCTTTCGGGGACAACGATGCTGCATTTGCTGAAGGCGTAAGCGGATTTGCTTCTATCCTGTCAGCAGTAGGGCTTGCGATTGTTATCATTGCTGGTTTCGTGGTCATATTGGTGCTGTACTTTGTACTGGGGGCTACCGTTATTCGTCAGAGACGAGACCTAGGAATACAAAAGGCGATTGGCTACACAACGATGAAGCTTATGAATCAAATGTCGCTGAGCTTTACGCTTCCGATTATTCTGGCTGCGATTGCTGGGTCTGTACTTGCTGCACTAAGCTTCAACACCCTTATGTCGATTGGAATGGAAGGCATGGGAGTAATGAGGTCAGCCTACATAATAAATCCAAGCTGGGTTGTGGCTACTATATTCGGAATGATTGCCCTGTCCTACTTAACTAGCCTACTTATTACTTGGCGTATTCGTAAGGTTTCGGCATACGAACTGGTCACCGAGTAGCAGAGCGCTCTGTGTGGTACAATAGTGCCTAGGTTGCCCCCCCTGCTTGTGCTCTAGCAAGCTCAGGGGGGCGTTCGCATTTAAGGGGTGCTAATCCTTAAGTACGATAATGATGAGTAGTATGAGCAATAGCTCCACCTTCATCACCTCCACCTAGACGAGTGGATACCTCCACGAGGTAGAGCATTCCTCGCTTTGGCCACTATGTAAGCAGCTTTGCAGCTGTTCACACCTTGGTGAGAGCAGTTCCATCCTAACAATTGAGGGTTAAAACTCGATAAAGCTCTGGTTAAGCCAGGACTAAATGAGCGTTAAATCATAGCTAAATCTCTGTTAAGCCTCTGTTAAGTGTACGAACTTGCGTTTTAGCGAACACTTGTCTATAATCTAGCTTGCTATAATAGAGGATTGGGTATTTTGTCCAGCAGGATTTATTTAAATTTCTGCTCCCGATAACTATGCAAGGAGAATTGAGCTTTGGCTTTAGAAAAGATAACCATTAAGGGCGCAAGAGAGCATAACCTTAAAAATATTGATGTTGAAATCCCGCGCGATAAACTAGTTGTGATTACGGGCTTGTCAGGCAGTGGGAAATCTTCGCTTGCCTTTGACACTATTTATGCAGAGGGGCAGCGTCGCTACGTTGAATCACTTTCTGCTTATGCACGCCAGTTCCTAGGGCAGATGAGTAAGCCCGATATTGACCATATTGAAGGTCTATCACCAGCAGTATCCATTGACCAAAAGACTACTAGTAAGAATCCTCGCTCTACTGTAGGAACGGTTACTGAAATTTATGACTATCTACGCCTGCTTTTCGCGCGTGTAGGTATCCCGCACTGTCCTGAATGCGGAGTAGAGATTAGTCGTCAGACTCCTGATCAAATCGTAGATGTAATCATGCAGCTACCCGAAGGCGAGCGCCTGCAAATCCTAGCACCCGTTGTTCGTGGTCGCAAAGGTGAGTTCGCAAAGTTGTTTGAAGAGTTACGTGCAGAAGGCTTCTCACGTGTGCGCGTAGATGGGGAAATACGTTCTCTTGATGAAAAGATTGAACTGGACAAAAAGTTTAAACATGATATTGATGTCGTCATTGACCGTATTGTGCTGCGAGAAAGTTCCCGTTCGCGCCTGACTGACAGTGTTGAGGTAGCACTGCGCATTGCACAAGGCGTTGTCACGATTTTGCGTAGCGACAAGGAAGGCAAGGACGAAGAGCAAACATTTAGCCAAGCTCTAGCCTGCCCAGAACACGGAATCTCAATAGGGGAACTAGCTCCCCGTGACTTCAGCTTCAATGCTCCTTATGGTGCCTGCCCTGATTGTAGTGGACTAGGTTCAAGGCAAGAGGTTGATCCTTCGCTCATTGTTCCTGATGAGGAGCTGTCCATAGCCGCAGGCGCACTAGCCCCCTTTGGCACAGGCGGCAATTACTACCCGCAACTTTTGGCAGCCATTGCTGACCACTTAGGTGTAGACACAGAGACATCCTGGCGCGAGCTGCCAGAAGAGGTGCGTGAACAGCTGCTCACCGGAATAGGGGATGAGCGCATCCAGGTTAACTACTTGACTCGCAGTGGTCGCCAGACTCACTGGTTTAGCAAGTGGGAGGGTGCTGTAGCAGAAGTCATGCGCAAACATGCAGAATCAGAATCCGATTTAGTGCGCGCGAAGATGGAACGTTACATGGCAGTAATCCCCTGTAAGACTTGTCAGGGCGCACGCCTCAAGCCAGAGATGCTTGCTGTAACCGTAGGTGACAGGAATATCTTCCAGGTAACTTCAATGGCAGCAAAGGACTCACTCGCCTTTTTCGAGAACCTAAAACTAAGCGAGCGCGATCTTGCTATCGCAGCACGCATTAACAAAGAAATCATAGAGAGACTAAACTTCCTAGTAGATGTAGGCCTTGACTACTTGACCTTGGAGCGGGGTACCGCAACCCTGAGTGGCGGGGAAGCTCAGCGCATTCGCCTGGCAACACAAATAGGCGCAGGACTTATGGGGGTGCTCTACATCCTGGATGAGCCTAGTATTGGCTTGCACCAAAGGGACAATGCTCGTCTTATCGCAACCTTGGAACGCCTGCGTGATTTGGGCAATACCGTCATCGTGGTAGAGCATGACGAAGACACCATCCGTGCAGCTGATTATGTCTTAGACATGGGTCCTGGTGCAGGGGAACATGGTGGTGACATTGTGGCAAAGGGAACACCAAAGCAGGTAGAGCGCAACCGAAAATCAATGACGGCTGACTACCTTAGCGGACGTAAGGAAATACCCGTACCACCAGAACGCAGACAGCCAGAACGCGGCGAAATCCAGCTACAGGGTGCCCGCGAAAATAATCTGCAAGGTGTTGATATTACCATCCCTATTGGGGGACTGACCGTTGTAACGGGCGTGTCAGGCAGTGGTAAATCCTCACTTATTACCGATACCTTAGCCCCCTTGCTTGCCAATAGGCTACAGCGTGCACGTCGTCGTGTGGGAACTTTTGATGAGGTCACGGGCCTAGGTGCGTTGGACAAGGTTGTCGACATTGACCAGAGTCCTATTGGACGTACTCCGCGTTCAAATCCTGCTACTTATACAGGCGTGTGGGATGATGTGCGTGGTCTACTGTCATCTACGCCAGAGGCAAAGGCACGTGGCTATGCACCAGGTCGCTTTAGCTTTAATGTTCCTGGGGGTAGATGCGAGGCCTGTAAAGGGGACGGCCAGATTAAAATTGAAATGCACTTTCTACCAGACATCTATGTACCCTGCGAAGTCTGTGGCGGCAAGCGCTATAACCGTGAGACCTTGCAGGTAACTTATCGCGGTAAAAACGTAAGCGACATATTGGCGATGAGTGTCGAAGAGGCCTTGAACTTCTTTGAGAACATCCCCCCGATTAAGCGCAAGTTGCAAACATTATTTGATGTAGGACTAGGCTATATCCGACTAGGTCAAGCCGCAACGACTC